>JAEEGG010010363.1_pt1 | contig 20605 bp, 16 predicted proteins | sample 9134161 | NCBI WGS metagenome assembly JAEEGG01 (sample SAMN16246543, study PRJNA631951) | gut metagenome | biome: gut microbiome; feature: rumen; material: CR-attached | host: Bos | place: Iran: Karaj | collected 2018-10 | reverse complement strand
AAACCGGCGCCTGGTACAAAAAAGTCAAACCCTCCTTCCACGGCGAGATCGTAACCGACCTCACTTCCGACAAAAGCGTCAAAATAATCAAAACCCCCGATTACCTCTACCTCCACTACCCCAACGGCCTCACCAAGACCGGCATCGATCTCCACCCCCTCAAGACCCTCCCCGAAGAAGCAATCCTTCTCAACACAAATACCAAACTCAAATCCGAAGTCATCACCCCAACCTACCGCGACGAACCCTCCCTCCACATCTACGACATCCCTATCGACGATATCCCCGACGAACCTCCCATCATCAGACTCAAATTCCCTGCCACCCCGGAATCCAACTAACGATTTCAATAAAACTCAAAAAAGCATCTATTTTTGCTTTTTTACCCAAAGTGCCTCATATTTTCGGGTGCGTGGCACAAAAAGTGCCTCATATTTTTGGGATTAGAACCCCAAAAATGGCTCATATTTTCGGGAAAATCAGTGTTTAAAATAATATTTTGCAATTTCTTATCACGAAAGCCTGTCACAGTAAAACTCAAAAAAGGTTGATTTTTTGAGTTTTCTTATGCTAAAATAGACCGAAAACTCAAAAAAGGGGAACACTATGAACGAAAGAGCCGGTAAATTTGTTAAAAATCTCAAGGACGAAATGACCTATTATTCATTTCGCCCATGCGCCTTGCCGCCCGTTCCAGAAATCGAGATTGATTCCGAAATGCAAATGCTCCTCATAGACGCTCACAGAAAACTTTCTCTTTTGAGCGGTCTCTCTAACAGGATCCCGAACCACAATCTTTTCATATCAATGTATGTAAGGAAGGAAGCTTTAGTCTCATCGCAAATAGAAGGTACTCAGTGCACTATAGATGATATCTTTGATCCTTCGATAGACGAAAACATCAACGCCGATGTTTCAGACGTCGTCAACTACGTCAGGGCGATCAATTACGCTGCCGAGAGAATGAAATCCTTCCCTTTGTGCAACCGGCTCATAAAAGAAACCCATGCCGTTTTAATGAAAAGTGTCAGAGGATGTGAGAAAACTCCTGGCGAGTTCAGGCACTCTCAAAATTGGGTCGGAGGATCCGGCAGCACAATAAAAAACGCCCGTTACATTCCTCCGAATTATAAGGACATGCTGAAAGCCATGAACGATCTAGAAAAGTTCATTAACTGCGATGACAACATGGATCCAGTTATCAAATCCTCCCTAATTCATTACCAATTTGAAACAATCCACCCCTTCCTAGACGGCAACGGCCGTATAGGAAGGCTTCTCATAACCTTGTTCCTAATAAAAGAAGGCATTTTGTCTTCCCCTGTCCTCTATTTGTCCTGCTATCTCAAAACCAACAAATTGGAATACTACGACAGATTGAGCGACGTAAGATATAACGGCAATTACGAAAAGTGGATCAAATTCTTCTTGAAAGGCGTTTCTGAAACCTCGCAAGATGCCGTCGACGCCATTGACAAGCTCAATGCACTCCACGCCAAAAACGAAAATCTGCTTCCCAACCCGAAGCTAAAAAACTTTCTCGTCCACCTGGAAAACTACCCCATCATAACGATCCCTATCGCCGCGGAATACTTGCAATGCTCCAGAAACACCATAGCGAATTACGTCAAACTCATGTGCGAAAAAGGTATCCTGAAACCAAGCTCCAAAATCGGCAAAACTGTCATCTATTCCTACGCCTCCTACCTGAACATACTCAGGGAAGGAACGACGTTATTTCCAATCTATAATCGGCACTAATCAAATACCAAATCAGATATTTTTTAATCACATAGTCAAGGGCAAACACGAAATAAATGACAAATTTGCTAAAATTACTTTACGAGTTAGGATAATTTATAACAGGTTTAATCTAACACTTTCAAACTGTTTTAACAAAATATTCAAAGTTAAAGAGGACACAATGAAAATCGAACCGGAAGATCACAAAATAAACGAACAAAATAATAAGAGTATGGTGGGTATTCGTTATGGATTTAGCGAAAGAAATGGATTATACGTTTTTAACACAGCAATCCAATTATTGGATTTTGACAGAAGGACAAGAAAGTCTATTTATAACCTACTATTTGAAACGATTACATATTTTTCAAAGAACAGGCTGATTTACTTTAAAGATGATAGTCTTGCCAATAATTTTAATGAAATAGTATTTAAAAAGTTCTATATAGATATACTAGGTGGTTTCTCTGATGATATTATTCCATTCAGTGATTGGAAGACACTTTTTCGGGAACATATAAGAAAAATTATTTTAAATGCACCTTATAACGAGGTTCTTGACGTTGTGGAATATATTTGCAATTTTATAGAAAATAACTTAATACATAAATACAATGGAATTGTTCATAATTCTTTCAATCAATTATTTGAAAAAGAAAATGTTGGATATCGATTTGTCAATGGCATTATAAGTCCAATAACAAACGAAGCAGAAATTGAAGAAATTCATTCTGCTTTAAATACCCCGTTAGATAATTGCAGAATCCAAATTGAAAAAGCATTAAAACTATTCTCTGACAGAGACAAAAAAGATTATAAAAATAGCATTAAAGAAGCAATTTCTGCAGTCGAAGCGCTCTGCAAAAATATTCCGGGAAAAGAAAGTTCTACTCTTAAAGAGGCTGTCAATTCTTTTGAAAAAAGCGGAATCAATATTCATCCCGTATTAAAAGAGTCGATTTTAAAATTATTTGCTTACGCTTCCGATGAGGGAGGGCTCCGTCACGGAGAAAAGCCGGAAATAAGTAACGTTTCAGCAGAAGAAGCAAAATTCATACTAATAATTTGCAGTTCGATAATCAATTATCTTACATCCGTTTTCAAAGATAGTAAAATAATTTGAAAGACTGTTTCATTTAAACCAAAAACAAAGCTTTCGAATCTTTCTTTAAAATCAAGAAAGCTAATACACCGCATTCGATAAACAGCACGGAATTGAAGTGCCGTTTGAAGTGAATATTTAAATAGTTAAAATATTCTTATTTAACTCAAGATGGTCGGCAACATATTCAAAATGATTTTCTTTTAAATACTTAATGTTATTTTTTATAATAATTTGAACTTTGGACCTTCCATCTTCACTGATGTAAGTTTCATAACATTGCATAAGATGTTTAATGTAATAGAAAGAGTAAAAGTCCCAGTTGATATTGTTTTCATTTAGCTTAACAATAACGTCTTTCCTTAATGGAAATTCTTTCTCAGAAATAGGCGCTTTTGAATATACTTTTGAAATCAATAGAATAAAAGAAGAAATTTCATTAGGAGATAGTTTATTCTTAACATCTTTGAATTCTTCAAACCATAAATTAAAACAATTCAAAGAGAATTTTTTTGATTTAAAACCAGGAGGTGAATCCCAATAATCATCTAATAAAGATAGTAATAAGGGATTTGACAAAAGTTGTATATACGTATTAGGAGATTTTTGGAGAAAAAGGCCAACAACTTTAGGTTTAAAATTAACACCCCTCTCGGAAAGTATAAATTCTAAATCAAATATTCTCTTCGATGGCTTTTTAAAGTCAAAACAATTAATCAAATCAGAAACATTTGAAGAGATAACATTAATATTTCCATCAAAAGGTAAGTGATAAGATATATCTAAAGAAGTTGTAAATGAAGTTTGAAAAAGCAAGTTAATTAGTATTGATCTAATTTTTTTGTTGCTTACAATAAGATTTTTAACTAAGGGATTACTAGAAATAGATAGTGCTAATTCAAGTTTTCCAACACTTATCAAATTAGGTATTATGTAAGACAGACACTCTGGATCAGACATTGATGATATCAAATCAATACTAAAATTACTCCAAAAAATATTCTGCTTCCTTTTTGATAATAACTCTAACCTAGATTTAATTTTATCATCGAACTTTAATAGTAGAAGAATGCTTACTGTTGTATCATCATTAGAGTGCTTGGTTAAAAGTTTAATTACCAAATTATTGTTATTACGCAAATATCCTTTAAGAAACTTTCTGATTTTACTGTCTTTTCTGGCTAATAATGAATCAATTATTTCAGATATCTTATTATTAACAAGATAATTATTGCTAATTTCAAATCCAAATTGATATGGGTCATCAAGTTTAATGATAACATCAATCAAATGGCTATCAATGTTGGTAATAAAAATATCGCTATTAATATCTTGATGGATTGTTTGTTTATCGTTAAAAAATGAAATAATATTATTGATAATATAGTGAACTTCATCAATTTTAGAAGCTTCTAAGATGGAATGAATATCGTTCTTCTGATCATTAGAGAGAGATTCCATATTGGATAAATGAATCAATCCAATATAAATAGCATCATCTATTGATTCTTGTCCAGGTCTAAATATTTTTATTATTTCATTGGCTAGTTTGATAATGACATCGTTGCTTAGAGAATTGATTTCGTTTAATATTAATGCCAAAAAATTTCTATTGTATTGTATCTCTTTCAATACAAGTCCCAAGTATAAATCATATTGCGCATTAATTTCTTTAATATGATCTTTGCCGTCTTCAAAAATACCTATACATCGTTCATCAAAATAATATACTGTGCAACTTGTTTTGACACCTTTAAGTAATTTTAGTAGCAAATAATTCTTTGTATTATCAGTTATTTTCTCTGACAAAGAACATACAGCATTAAATTGTTCTTTAAGATCTGCCTTAGTTTGGGGCGATGATGGCCATAACATATCTGAAGCCATCTCTAAAGCTTGATCGTCACCAGATTTTTCATATATGAATAATAGCGTTTCTAAAACCCTTGATATGTTACTATTATTTGAAATTTGAACCAAAGCACACAACAAATGAACATAATTATTTTTATCTTTATAGAAATCATCTTCTAATTCGTTATTTAAAATATTTTCTGTAATTTCTTTATAATATATTCTCAAGACGTCGATTATACAATCGTCACAATTAATATAAAAAAACGAGCTTTTAGAAAATGATGATATATGTGTTTTTAAATTTTCATAATCGAAATAGTCTAAAGACATCAATATACCATGCCTTAACCAAAAAGAAATATTCCTTTGCTCTTTAAATAAATAATCTAAGATTTCAAGGTATTTATCATATAGCGGTTCATATAATTTCTTATCATTGTTATTCAAAAATAAAATTGAATTGCTATTTATATATTTCTTGTATTTATCTTTTATTATATTAGTATCGATTTTTAATTCAGACAGAAACCTTAAATCGTTTCTATCAGAATATGCAAAAGAATGAATTAGTATTATTAAATCAGTAGTATCAATTAATGTCGTATTTATATATTTAAGAATTTTTATCATTAATTCAATGCTTCCATCCAAATTCAATAATTGTTGGTTATTAACTCCCAAGTGAACATTATTTCTTTGACACCTTAAACTATTATATTTGCTTGGTAAATTATTGGGCAAAAAATTGTGAATTTTCACACTTCTTTTGGATTTTGCTTCTACTTTAAGAAGTTTTAATAGAACATATTCTATAACGCTATAAGTGTATAGGAATACTTGAAAATTACATGCTTCTTTATTACAGTAATGATCAAAAATCAAAATTAACTTATCCAATCTCTTATGTACGTTTGATTTTTCTTCTTCATTCAGAAAATATAATTCATCAACTATTTTATTGCATTGCTTTATTTCAGGTATTTTTGTTTCCATTTTGTACAATTATGGTTTAAGGTTAACTAATTGTTTAAGCTTTTAGTTCGTGTATATTTTATCATGTCTTGTATATTCCAACAACATTTAGATTCTAACTGATAATTAGTACTTTGGTCCTAACAGACCACAACAAACTTTCACAAACATTTTCGGGGGTGAAATGGTATAATCTTAATATTATGGATAAAAGATTAAAGATTGCCATTTTAGGCGCCAGCGACTTCCAGAACCCCATGATCCTTAAAGCTAAGGAAATGGGACTGGAGACACATGTCTTCGCCTGGGAATGCGGAGACATAGGCGAAAAGACCGCCGATGTCTTCCATCCTATCAGCATAGCGGAAAAGGAAAAGATATTGGATATCTGTCGGGCTGAGGGAATAAACGGTATTACTACCTGCGGATCGGACTTCGCGGTCATCTGCATCAACTACGTGGCGGAAATGTTGGGGCTTCCCGGCAATCCCGTTTCCACCACCATGCAGTGCACCAACAAGTTCGTAATGCGCGAAACTTTGAAATGCGGCGGCGTGACTGTTCCAGGCTTCACCAAAGTCAACGCTGAAAGCAGCACTGCCGATGTTTTGAAAGGCTTAAGCTTCCCGCTGGTCGTTAAACCGACAGATAGGTCTGGCAGCCGCGCTGTTCACCTCGCGACGAACGAAAAAGAGCTTGAAACGGCCATGAAGGACGCCATAGAGACTTCTTTTGCCAAGGAAGCAATAGTCGAGGAATACATAGACGGTCCTGAATACAGCTGCGAGTCCGTGACCTTCGATGGCGTCCACCATACCCTGGCCATCACCAAGAAATTCACTTCCGGGCCTCCGTATTTCGTCGAGATCGCCCACCGTCAGCCCAGCGACATCCCGGAAGATCTCTATCCCAGAGTCGTAGAGCAGATCCACAAGGCTCTAACCGTCCTCGGAATAACTAATAGCGCCAGCCACGCGGAATTCCGCCTCCAGCCGGGAGGCGCCATCCAATTTATGGAGATAGGCGCGAGAATGGGCGGAGGCCGCATCGGCTCCGACCTTACCATGCTCTCAACGGGCATTGACTTTCTTAAAGCGACCATCGACGTGGCTCTGGGCCGAAAACCAGACTTTACACCCGTCCACGAGGAACAGATCGCGGAGATCAAGTTCTTCCTGACCGACGAAGATATCTCCTCATTCAAACCGGAAAACATACCTGGCAAAGTCGAACGCGTCAGTATATTCAACAGGGATAGCATAGATATTATTCCTGGAGTACCTGCTCGTCTCGGATATTACATCTCAACAAGGAAAAAATAAATAATGGCTAAAAAGATCGTTCTTGTTTTCGGCGCCACTGGCACCACCGGCGTTTATACCGTCGATTATTTCACTCAACATCTTGATCCCAACGAATTCGAAGTAGTACCCACCAGTCGTAGAGACACCGATTACTATACAAAACGTGGCTACAGGTACTGTAGGTGCGATATTGAGAACGCATCTGACTTTGATAATCTACCTACCGAGAACGTCTACGCCATAGTCCATCTGGCCGCTATGCTTCCCTCCCATATGGAAGGCTATCATCCGGAAAGATACATCGACGTCAACATCAAGGGAACTCTTAACGTTCTGGAATACGCCAAAAGAGTAAAAGCGGACAGGATCCTTTTCATGAAGTCCATCGCTGACTACTACGGCTATCTCAAGGAAGGCATGAACTTCTTCCCAACAGACATGAGGCCCAAGATCAATTATATGACCGACCATTGCGTCTATGCCATAAGCAAGATAGCCGCCTGCGAACTTATTGAGAACTACCATCAAATGTACGGTCTGAAAGGTTTCATCTTCAGAATGCCAAACATCTATTCCTACCATCCGAGGCACACTTATTACGTCAACGGCGTCAAGAAGCCTATGGGTTACCGCTACGTCATAGACCAGGCTGTCAAAGGCGCCCCCATTGAAGTCTGGGGTGACGTTAAGAAAGGCAGGGACCTCGTCTACGTCAAAGACTTCGCCCAGATCCTCTACAGAGGCATTCTAGCAGACTGCGACGGCGGTGAATTCAACGTCGGTTCCGGCAGACTGACTCCCATCCTTGAACACTTCCAGACCATTGTGGACGTCTTCAGTCCCGCCGACCATAAGTCTGAGCTTATCATGTGCCCGGACAAAAAGGACAGCGCCAACTACTGGATGGACATTGAGAAAACCAAAAGAGTCCTAGGCTATGAACCGCAGTACAACTGCCGAGCCTACCTTGAAGACTATAAAAAAGAAATGGCCAACAACCGTTTCGAGGGCCTCTACTAATGAAGATCTCCTTTGTCATACCCTGCTACCGCAGCGAAAAGACCGTCGGCGGAGTAATCGCCGAGATCATCCAGACCGTTGAAAAAAGCGACTACGACTACGAGATAATCTGCGTCAATGACTGCTCTCCAGACGACGTCTGGCGCGTTTTAAAGGATCTGGCCGGCTGCAACCCGAAGATCAAGGCGATATCGCTTGCCAAGAACATGAACAAGCCATCCGCTAGGATGGCTGGTTTCAACTACGCCACAGGCGACTATGTCGTTTCCGTAGACGACGACGGACAATGCCCGGTAGATAAGCTATTCGATCTTATGAAGCCCCTTAGCGAAGGCTACGATGTAGCCCTCGCCAAGTATCCCAAAAAGAAACAGAGCGCCTTCAAGAATTTCGGCAGCTGGCTGAATTCTGTCATGGCTCAAGCCATGATCAATAAGCCCAAGGATCTTCAGATTTCCAACTTCTCCGTATCGAAAAAGTTCGTCATCGACGAGATCATCAAATACGACCTCCCTTATCCTTATTTCAGCGGTCTGCTTCTCAGAACGACTAGAAAGATCGTGAACGTCCCAATGGAGGAAAGGTCGAGAAAAGAAGGCAAATCAACGTTCACATTCGCGAAGCTTGTCGCCATGTGGATGAACGGACTCACCGCCTTCTCGGTCAAGCCCCTCAGACTTGCTTCCATTATTGGCTGCTTGTACGCTTTCCTAGGCTTCCTGTATGGTGGCTATACCATCTTCTACAAGCTTACTCATCACGCGCTTCCCAAAGGCTACAGCTCGACAATGACCGTCAATATGTTTACTTACGGGATCATATTGCTTATGCTTGGTCTTATGGGTGAGTATTTGGGACGCATCTACATTTGCATTAATAAATCTCCTCAATACGTGATCAAAGAGACTGCTAACATTGAGAAGGAAAAGAAGGAAGAATGATCAAGTTCATTGAAAGTTGCCGAGAGACCGTATCACGTTGCTATCAAAGTCAAAGCGACTTTGACCGTGTGATTGGCAAAGTCATCTTCCATGTTCTTTGCTTCTGTTATTTCTTTATCAAGAACTACGCCCCTTCCAAAGCGAATGAAGTAGCCGAAAGGCTCTTGGAACTAGGCCGCGTCAAGGATCTGGAACAAGCGAAAAAAGATATTCTCAATTGGTACACTTGCTACCGCTATGAGCCATGGGAATACGCCGCTTACCGTTTCGAGGAAAAGACAAAGGAAGAACGACTCAAATTCTACTCCGACATAGACCGCATCCGTTTCGGCTCCATAGTCAACAACATCATTGACTGTAAGATCCTTGACAACAAGGCTAAGACATACGAACTCTACAAAGACGCGTTCAAAAGAGACGTTATCCTTATCAACGGCGAACAAGACTTCCCTAAGTTTGAAGCTTTCTGCCAAGGCAAAACCATATTCTTCGGCAAACCGATAACCGGAAGCTATGGCGTAAAAGCCATAAAACTTACTCCCGAAACAGACCTAAAAGAGCTATTTGCCGAGCTGCTCAAAACAAAGCTGCGCCTTTTTGAGGAACCCATCCATCAGTGCCAGGAAATGTCTTCTCTAAACCCCGAAAGCGTCAACACTGTCCGTTTAGCCACTCTCCTTACCGGAGACAAGATAGACATCCTGTTCTCATATGTCAGATGCGGCAGAAAAGGCTTCTCCGTCGACAACAGCGGCGTAGGAGGCTTTCTTGCTTCCGTTGATCTGGAGACCGGCATAGTCTTTACCGACGGAGTCTCAAAGGACGGCAATGCATTTCCGACACACCCTGACTCCGGCGTTACCTTCAAAGGCTTCAAAGTCCCACGTTACGAAGAAGCCAAGGAACTAGTTGCGAATCTTGCCAAACGCCTTCCGACAGTCCGCTACGTTGGTTGGGACCTTGCTGTGACCGACCAAGGTGTAGTCGTAGTTGAAGCCAACAGTTTCGCAATGATGTCCGGATGCCAGTTCTCGACGGGAATCGGCAAAGCGGATTATTTTGAGAGCTTCTTACGTTCCAAAAAATGAGCGCCAATAATATCAGAATAAATGTTTTTGGGGACTTCTGCTTAGTAGGAGTCGATCAGAACAACTATAGGCTCGGCGATGATATTAGGGCTTTTATGTCCGGCGCTATCAATGTTGCTAATTTGGAATGCCCGGTAACTAACGCTGAAACTAAAAGGCCTCTGCGCTCGGTAAATTTTAAAGTCGAGCCGGAACTTCTGAAGGTGCTTGACGGCTTTCAAGTAGTTTCGCTTGCCAATAATCATATAGCTGACTACCTAGACCAGGGGATAAAAGACACGATCCAGCACGTTGAGAAAAAAGGCCTCAAGTGGTTCGGGGTAGGGAAAACATACGAGGAATCTTTAAAACCTTGCATAATCGAATGTCGGGGCCGCAAAATAGCCCTCTTAGGAGCCACACGCTGGGCGAATTCGGATTCCGAGCACAAATGGGGTACGGCGGTAGAAAAAATAGGTAAGCTAAAAAAGCTGATTAAGGAATTGAAGGCCTCCGGCTGCATAGTTATTCCATACTTCCACTGGGGATATGAATATGTGCGTATTCCCGCTCCTAAAGAACGAGGAATAGCCAAAGCTTGCATAGATGCTGGAGCGGACATAGTTATAGGCGGACATCCGCACATTTTCCAAGCCTATGAAGTCTATAAAGGCAAATATATCTATTACAGCCTTGGGAATACCGTTTTTCAATCAGAGCGTTTCAATAATGGAATGGCGATGATTATAGACGATCCAAGGCTCTTCAATTCCTTCTTCGTATCTATAACGATAGATGATAATGGAATTTTACATACGGAGCCTATGTTCTACCAGCTGTCGGATACCGGAGTGAGGATGCTTACGGAGGAAGAAGCATTCTTGCAGAAAAAAGAGCTGGAGGAGGTTTCCGATATACTTCGCCTGCCTTACAGGAAGTATTGGAAACAGTATTATCATCAAGCAGTTACTTCCTGCAAGCACCATATTTATATGCGAAAAACCTTCCAAAAGATAGGGGAGAGGAGTTTTAGGGATAAACTGAAGATAATGCTTGCCTTCAACTCCCAGGATCTTAGGAATAGACTGGCGCATTTAGTCCCCTGGCTTTTTGAATAAAGATGAAAGAGCAGCTTCTAAAATGGTATAAAAGTCATAGCAGCGTAAAGCGCGGTTTCGCGGTTTTCGTTATGACTTTTTTCATGCTGCGCTTCATTGACCTGAAAGCTGTAAGGAAGACTAGGGATAATCTCAAGTCCGAGCATCCCATCAGACTGTATTGGGACATTCTCTTTTGGCATGTTGTTTTCGGATTTGACCCTTCAACTTATGCGGAATGCGATTTTATTGGCAAGACTTGGAAGGAAAGATTCACTTTCCTTTCGAATACCGAGCAGATTCTTTTCTCTAGAGCTATAAATCTTGATGCGGAAATAAGCCTTCTCGACAATAAGAACAAGACTTATGAATTCTTCAAAGAACATTTCCATCGCGAACAATTGCTAGTGAAGGGCGAGGAAGACTATCCCGCCTTTGAAGTATTTGCCAAGAAGCATCAGCGCTTCTTCTGTAAACCTTTCGCCAGAGCCTTGGGAAGAGGAACTAGCATTGTGGAAATAGGGGATTCAAATCCCAGACAAGCTTTTGACAAGCTTGTTTCTTCAGGAACGTATATTCTCGAAGAATTGATTGAACAGTGTCCGGAAATGTCACAGTTCAATCCTTCCAGCGTTAATACGATAAGGACGGCCTTGGTTAATACTTCTCGTGGAGCAGAAATGCTCTTTGCGGAGATAAGATGCGGAAGGGCTGGCTCAATAGTGGACAACGGAGGCCAGGGAGGAATACTTATTCCCTGCGATATAGAAACAGGACGCTTGTGCAAATACGGTTATGACGGCTCCGGAAGAAAATACACCTGTCACCCTAACAGCAAAGTGGTCTTTGAGAACTTCCAGGTGCCTAGATGGAACGAAGTAGTTGCGCTATCCAAAGAACTGATGATGAAGATTTCAGGGCTCAAATATGTCGGTTGGGACATATCCCTGACCAAGGATAATATTGTTCTGGTGGAAGGCAACAGCCGGCCAATGGTCGGAGGATTGCAGGGACTGCATCAGACGGGCTTCAAAAAAGAACTATTGGAAATACTAGACACCGATACTGTGTCCGAGGGATTCAGGACAAAACAAAGGGAGATCTTCCAATGATAAAGATCTCCTTCCTTGGCGACATAATCTGCCAGATGCCTTTTCTGAAGGCGGCGCAGAACAGGAACAATGATTTCTATACTGCCTTTGCCGGCTTGCAGGGGATTTTGTCGGAATCTGATTGTGTTGTAGCGAACCTAGAGACTCCCATTGCCGGCGAAAACGCCGGCTATTCTGATGAGCTATATTCCTTCAATACGCCTGCGGCTTTCATAGATGGACTCAAAAAGCTGAAAATAGACCTTCATATCACAGCCAACAATCACTGCCTGGACAGGGGAGTGGAAGGTCTGAAAAGCACTATGAAGGAGCTAGAGCAAAGAGGAATGTCGTTTACCGGTACATCTCTATCCAGTGATTCGGCTCGTTTTCTCGTTAAGCAAATAGGCGATGTAAGGTGTGCTTTCCTAGCCTATACCGGATACGTCAACGAAGATAAATGGAATAAATACGGTAAGCAATTATCCAGTAACGATCTCAATCTCCTGATAGACATGGATAAGTACATAGCGTACCGGGCGGATTTTCGGGCGAAATCTATACCTTTCTATCAACTTAGAAAGTTCTTGGGAGCTTTTATCCCTAAGAAATGGCAGCGCGGCATAAAGGATAGTGTTGGCATTAAGGTTAAAGCCACAGTCGATAATGAGCCGTTGTTGGAGGTTTGCGGGGCCTATCTTGATAGGGTAAGGGAAGACATAGCCCTTGCTCGCAAAAACGCCGATATCGTCTTTCTGCTGCCTCATTGCGGCGGTCAGTTTAACATCGCACCCGGAAAATTGTCTCAAGAATTGTTTAATAAGCTTTTCTCCTTTGGAGCGGATGCTGTCATTGGGAACCATCCCCACACTATCCAGAAATGTGGGCTAAACAACAATCGTCCATATGCTTTTTCGCTCGGAAATGTCTCAATGTCACCTTCTTATCCATTCCAGGTTAAGGAATCCTTGCCAGAATATGGAATGATATTCCATATTTACGTTGAGGGGAAATCGATCGTCAAGACATCCTTCTCAATCATTAAAGCCACGGAAGAGGACGATCATTACCCGATAGTTAGGCCGATCGATGAATTATTCGCTATAATGGATAATGAAGGCAAAAGAACTATAGTTAACGACTTGAACACGATATGCCGGAGGATATTCGAACAAGATGGGAAATCCTTCGGTATTCAGAAGGAATATGCACTAACGGAGAATAAATGAAAGTTAAAACGTTTTCTAAAGATTTTTTCTATACTGTTGGTGCTTCAGTAATCATAAATGCTGTTCAGCATCTTTTAGTCTTTCCTTGGATTAATAAAGTATCCGGTCCGGAAGTTACAGGAAGGATCTTGGCCTGCCTTAGTATAATTTATATTTTCTCTAGCACTTTTGGCATAGGCATGAACAACATCCGCCTTGTGGAAGATAGGAAAAGCAATGGTACAAACGGCGATTATTTGTGCATAATAGGACTTGGAAGTATATTCCTAATAATTGTCGCTTTTTTAGCCAAAAGATACGGATTTGATCCTCAGGTAAATATTTGGTGGTTTGTAGTTCTTTTGATATTGAACATGATCCGTTGCTATGGAGAGTTTGATTTTAGGAAGACGTTGCAATTTTCACAGTTCTTTATTTACTTTGTCCTGATATCGATTGGTTTTTGCATTGGCGTTCTAATTTACAGAAAAACTTCCAACTGGACTCACATATTCATCTTGGGTGAATCCTTGGCTGTTATAATGCTCTTGTATAGAAAAGTGGTCTTTGCTCCCGCGTTACCGTCCAATAAACTTTTTTATCTTACAAGAGCAATCGTTCTTTTAGCGCTTAGTACTATGATGGTGCAACTGGTCGTAAGCGGAGATAGGCTAATATTGAAGTACTTTCTTGGCGATCGTTCTGTGACGGTATACTCATCACTATCACTTGCCGCAAAAACAGCAAATATGGTCATATTCCCATTGGGAACGTTATTACTGAGTTATTTGACGGCTAAAACAATCCCAAGCACAAAGAAATGGTTCTATAAAGTTTCAGCAGGCTGGATCGGATTTTGCTTGTGCGCTTTGGTTGGCACATTGATAATTGCTCCCGTCTATGTCAAACTATTCTACAGCAATCTGTATGATGATATAGCGGGTCTTAATATTATCGTCAATTTCGGACTAGCCTTGGCGATGGTAGGTTTCCTGTTTAGGATCTACCTTATCGCTCTTTCAAACGCTACTGTCGTTTTCCTTTTTGAATTAACCTTTGCCATAATTCATCTGGCCGCAGCAATTCTTTTGACCAAGCAATACGGAATGATAGGCTATGCCTGGGCCGTAATTATTGGCCGAGGATCCCGTATGATAGCCGGCGCAATTCTTTCCCTCATCTACGTCACCAAAGCAGAAAAGAAGGCTACCAAACTTACATGCCTATGACGAAGGTTCACAAAGTTCTAGAACGAAAGGTATAAAAAAGTATAAAGTAATCTTGATAACTTTGAAATTAGTTAATAAAAGTTTAATGCAATGAGAAAAATCACTGAAGTTACAAGGGGGCTTATTGTTGAATATGTAAAGAAAGGATTTAATGTTCCTAATATGACGTGGTATGAATCAGCTGATTTTGGATGGCAAAAGATTCAAGACGGAGAAAAACATATTTCGATGAAATTTAACGGCAGGATAAGCGAACTGGATTTTTTGAAAAGGATTTATCCATTGGATACAATGCCGTCAGACGACAAACGATTTTTAAGCGCGCTAGAAGATATCAAACAACATACAGTTACTTTTAAAGATTGGCCAGATTTTTGGTTTTTCGACGATGATAGATTCGAGTTAACGGAAGGTTCAGAAGACGAGCCTCTTCTTCGCTTTTTATGTGAAATGTTTCATCCTGCCGTTAGAGACGAAGAAGGAGAATGGTTAGTTTTTCTAAACAAATTAAACGAACTTCTTGCTAAAGATGGTTATGAACTATATTCTGATGAAAAGATTTCAGATAGAGATGTTTATAAATATCGTGAGTGCTCTCCAGTTTTATATGGCATTAAAGAGGAAGAAGTTTTTTCCCAAAGGTATCGTGATTTTATATCAACAGAAAATGGAATTCAAAAAGACTGCATTTGTGATTGTGTATCAGATCAAATTAAAGATAAGATAATTTCGATATTGGATGAATTTTCCGAAGTCCGAAGAGAGCGCCCATACAAAGACAATTACGAGATATCTACTGATGATATGTTTATGGCTTTAGAAAAGCTAAATTCAATACATGACACACAGATTATTGAATTGAATGAATTGGGATTCTTTGGTAACAGATATATTGATTGTTTAAAACGTTTGTTTACACCTTATCTTTTTGATCTAGTTGAGTTAGAGTATAAGGAGTTATCTCAGGAGAAAAAAGGACCATTTAGTAATATGATTAATGCTATTTTTCAAAGAAATCAATTGCCTTTTTACTTATCAAACAATGGATTTATTGAACATAATGGTAATCATGAAGTCCTAGATAGTGAAGCTGCTAAAAATATACTATCTATTAAAGAGCCTGGCTTAAGAGAACTGTTAAATCGTGCTATTGCTTTGCATAAAAGACTAGATCTTGAGTCAAAACGATCAGCAATGGAAGCAATGTGGGATGCTTTGGAAAGGTTAAAAACCCATTATGTGAATTTGGGCAAGAAAAATTCATCCCAAAAAATAATTAATGATATAGCTGGCGAAGAAAAAGCTTTTGTTGATTTGTTTAATAATGAATTTAAAGCATTGACAGACATTGGGAACGCTTTTCAAATTCGCCATCACGAAACAGATAAGATTCCTATTACAGATATCAGGCACATAGATTATTTTTTCAATAGGTGTTTATCTTTAGTTGCTTTGGCAATACAATATCTGTCAAATAACTAATAAATAAAACTTTATTGTGTAATATAATATTTATTAATTATTCTTATAAGTTAGAAAAACAGTTTCTAAGAATATTTTTTTTATTCAGGGATTAAACGATGGAAAGCAACAGAAGGTCAAAGCCAAATTCATTATGGCATTTTTTCAGCTTTGGAACGTTTGTAAAAACTTTTCAATTCCAAAAAATATGGCTTAGTGATGTTGTTCAATCTAATGATAAATATGAATTGATATTGCACTATGCTCTTCTAAAAAGAATAACAGATAAAATTAATGCTGATTTAGAAAAAAATAAAGACCTCTTGGAATGGTTTTTAAGAGAAGATAGAACAAAAGAAATGGCTGAACCTGGTTTATTATGGGCTTTTTGTTTTGGAAGAGAATTAAGCAATTTGTGGATGTGGAAAGAATACGGAGACAATTTTTCTGGTGTCGCTGTCGAGTTTAATTATGACAAATTGATTTCCGAGATTAGGCACTTGAACAAAGAGAATGACCTAATACAATTTGATCTATTTCCAGTTCAATATATTGATTTCGAAAACATTCCAGAAAATGTGATTGATAAAGCTTTTAAAAAGATTGAAAAGTATAGAATTGATGAGCTAAATAAAAATTTAAATGAATTTTCCAAGATATTCTCACATTATAAAGAAAAAAGTTTTAAAATGGAAAAAGAATATAGGCTTGTGGCTATTAATAAGGCGAAGAAAGCAATAGACAAAAAATTGGACATAAAACATGATGAAATACTGGGGAATAATATTGTCAATTTTTTAAATCAAACCATCATAAGGGATAATAAAATTAAACACAGCGCAGATTTTAGATGCCATGTTAATAATGACAAAATTGTAACACATATAGAATGTCCGTTTAATTTAAAAGATGTAGTTCAGTCGGTTTGTTTTTGCGATGATCATAGTAAAGAAGAGATTGAGGGAATATTATTCCTAACTTTAGGAGAAAATAATATCTCAGTTAAACCTTTTGAAACAGGGTATAATAAAAGATGAATTATTTGTTGAATTTTACTTTTGAAGAGCTAAATGATTTTATCCTAAAGGATTTATTACCATTAAGGCTAATACCTAAGTCAACAGTTCAAAAAGCATTTATAAGTTTTTGCAAAGAACGTGATGAGATATTAGTGGAATATATATGTACAAAAAGAGATTCCGGGACAGCAAGAAAAAGTCAAAAATCGAGTTCAGTTTTTGACGGGATCAGGAATGATATTGATAATGAATTATTTTTTGGCATAAAGTTTCATCAATCATATTATCAACCTTATTTTATTCATGATTATATCGTGACTGTTTCTTCGGAATTATTAGACCATTTAAGATCTTCTTTTAAGGCTATTCGAGTTTTTGACAAGGACGATAATATGAATGTTGAAAATTTTTACAAAAAAAGAACTATACAAGGCCATAAATTCAAGCCTTTAAATTATGGTTTAATTGAAAGTAAAGTTGCTTTGTATCAAATAAAAGTTATTGACAAAAAAGAACTGAATAAACATAGTTTTAAAGTGGTTTCAAATACTCTTTGTTTGATTCTTAAGGTTCAGGAATTAAAATCGTATATTAAATCCATAAATTTAATAGATCAAAAAGGACATGAAATTAAATCACTATGCTAAAACGATGGAATAGATTGTATGTTTTATTATTGTAGTCTAAATCTCTTTAAAGAAATTCTCGTCAATAAGGGAATTCCGTTCATAAGATCATATACTCCTAATTACATTATTATAAAAAATAATAATGGAGAAGATTTATTGATCAGCGTGAAACATTTCTTTAATTGTTTGCCATTTGTTAACTTCCCATCGCCATTTAAATTTCAAATAAGAAATGATTTTAGAAACGCTTCTGAACTAAAAAATTGTTTTGTTCGAATGTTTTTTGAGAATCCCAAGGATATAACTCGTTGGGAGGACCTAAATGGTATTGGTTTTGCTATTGAATTCACAGATCGATTTCATGACTTCCAATCAGAAACATTGAAATGCTTTCCTATTGATTATAAAAAACTGCAAAGTAAGTTTTCTTCTCTGGAATCTTTTGAAAGAATAAATTTTGTCAAGGAAATTAGAGAATTGCCAGATGATTATATTAATAGGGAAGAAACAATAACTATTCAATATACGAAAGCTGTTAAAGAATTTAGCATATTTGAAATTGATGACAAGTCATATGAAATAGCATGGCCTAATATTTATTCAGAATATGGTTATACACATGAATTCGGTTTTAATCGTTTTATTATTGGGCCCAACACAAATGTTAATAAAAATAATTTGAGAAAGATATTGGCTTTTTATAATATGTTTTTCGAATGGGGAGACATCAACGATAAAATAAAGAAACTTGTGTATAAACTACGAGGCGTAGATTATTCTGATAACGAATAGAATTAATTGTGTGGGCATGTGATAATGGGTCTTAAAAATTGTCGGTTTTTATTTTTTTCTGTTTAGCTCTCAATCGTTTCTAATTCTTTCGGGATTTTTAATTATGTTAGGTCTATATTTTTGAGATGTGTTTGATGTTTCTGAATATAGTTTGTTGCGCTTTTAAAACTTAAAAATAATTCACATTTAACTATTATCTGGCCAATCGTTACTATTTAGCCCATGATATTCAGAGGTTTTAAAAAATAATACATGAATATTTTTAGTAAAAGTATTGATTTCATCAGAATTTTTTTCGTCATTTAACCATCTTGCAATTACGAGAGATACGAACGTTTTATATTTGTTCCATAGTACTTTCAAAAGTTTCCGTTTATCTGTCGATTCTATAGCATTTTTATAATCCTTCTGAATATTGTCTCTATAAAATTCTCTTTGATAATTGTTTTGAATTACTTCAGAAGAACTCCAAAAATCATCTTCAGGATTATTAAATAACATTTCTGCATATTCAAAAACAAGACATTCAGGTGATTTGTTTCCAGGAAGTGCTGCTGAATAATTTGTGAGATCTCCTGTTTTGTCGCCATCAAGAATGCATATTGCATGTGTAATTCTTGAAAGCTTTTCATCTTTAAATAATTTCTGTAGTTCTTCTGCACCAAAGTTGGCTTTTACAAAATGTAACCTGCTTCGAACGATTGAAAAATTACGATCCTGTTTTTCTAAAAAATCCATAAAATGCTCCATAAAATATCGTGCTTCATCATCCTCCATAAAAACAGGTATATGCTTATCCAAATAAAAGGAATCTCTTGAAATGTTTTTGAGTTTCATTTCAATTTTGTATATGTCTGGCTCCGGCATAAGTTTTACTTTTTCAATATCATCATAAAGATAAATGACATTGATTTTCTTTATAAATGCATGCTTTAAAAGGGAAAGGCTATGAGTAGTTGATATAATCTGAATTTTATATTTTTTGGAAAAGTCCCTTATAATCTCCAATAATTTTATTTGTAAAGAAGGATGTAATGTTGCATCAAATTCATCTATCAGTAGAATACTTTCAACTTCGTTATTAGATTCCGGCAAACATTCAAAATAATATTTCAAAGACATAAGACCGGTTAGAATAATAAAAACGTTTTCTTCGCCCGAAGAAATAGTATTACCATCTATACCTTCTTTCTTTGTGGAAAAATCGTTTCTAACTTTTATCCTCTTCATCCTTTGGGGTTGAAGAGATTTAATTTCAATGTGTGTTAAATCTTGATAAATTTCTTGGATTTCCTTTCTGTATTTATCAGGAAGTTTATAACGAATTTTTTCAATATCATCTTCATTTTGAAATTCTCCTATTGGATAAAGACGCGAAAGGCCTAAATAAATCACAGGAGCTTCTGGCAATTTATCTTTTGTTCCGCGCGAATAATGAGGTTTTACCGCAAATCTTTCAACTCGTTTGGAATTATGTTTTCTAAAAGATAATTTTTCGCCATTTATGTATTCAACTGTATATAATGTTCCCTTTGTTTTTCCAGCAGGATCTTTATAATGTTTAGCATCTTTTGTTAGTGACTCAATTTTTAAGTTAACTCCTGCATTGATTGCTTTGATGATGCTTAGGCAATGCTTATCTTTTAAATGAGCATGTTTTGATACAACACTTTGGAATGAGTTGCTGATTATATGAAGCAGAGATGATTTACATGTTCCATTTGTTCCAGAAATAAAATTTACATCAGTATCGAAAGAAAAACATATTTCTTCTAATTTTCTATAATGTTTAACATCAATGTATTTAATCATTTTTCCCTCCAGACGGTTTTATTTTAGTTCCAGTTGGAAATGTTGACGTGCAGATCCAAAATCTCTTTTTTGGTAGGGCAGAGATTTTTGGTTTTGAAAAAGATTACTTCTTCGCCGCGACCGTTGTTAGCTAGACTGTATGATAAAGAGAAAGTGCGGGATGTAAGAGCACTGTACATTTCTCTAATTTCGGGAACATTGTCATACGAAACTATCCACGGAGCGTTATTGAACGCCATTATTTCGCTTGCTAAAGCGCGA
>JAEEGG010010362.1_pt1 | contig 20607 bp, 7 predicted proteins | sample 9134161 | NCBI WGS metagenome assembly JAEEGG01 (sample SAMN16246543, study PRJNA631951) | gut metagenome | biome: gut microbiome; feature: rumen; material: CR-attached | host: Bos | place: Iran: Karaj | collected 2018-10 | reverse complement strand
CCCAGGCTCCGCCGGAATTGGCCATGAATACGGCGAGGACGAAGCCGGCGCCGAGGCAGCCGAAGAGCAGGCCGAGGACGCCCGCGACGCCCAGCACGACTCCGGTCAGGACAGGGACGATGATGGCGATCAGCGAAGGGACGAGCATCTCGTGCTGGGCGGCCTTGGTGGAGATCTCGACGCAGCGGCGGTAGTCAGGGGTACCCTCCCCCGTCAGGATGCCCTTAATCTCACGGAACTGCCTGCGGACCTCCAGCACCATCTTCGAAGCGGCGCGGCCGACAGCGTTCATAGTGAGCCCGCAGAACAGGAACGCCATCATGGCGCCGATGAAAACTCCCGAGAGAAGCGCAGGGTTCATTATGCTGACATTGAACTCGTTAAGCACGTCAAGAATAGAAGCGGAAGCTGCGTCTACGCCGTTTATGAGCGCTCCCGCTGTACGGCCGACGGCAATCTTGATCTCCTCGATGTATGAAGCGAGGAGAGCCAGGGCCGTAAGGGCGGCGGAGCCTATGGCGAAGCCCTTGCCCGTGGCGGCCGTGGTGTTGCCGAGCGCGTCGAGCACGTCGGTGCGCTCGCGCACCTCGGGCTCGAGTTCGGACATCTGGGCATTGCCTCCGGCGTTGTCAGCTATAGGGCCGTAGGCATCAGTCGCAAGCGTGATACCCAGCGTGCTGAGCATGCCCACGGCTGCAATCGCAACGCCATAGAGGCCCTGCGAGAGGTTTGCAGCCGACATCATGTTCTGCACGTCAAAGCCGATGGCGAAAAGGTACGAGAGTACGATGGCGCAGACGATGGCTATCACCGGGATGGCCGTGGAGACCATTCCGAGCCCCACTCCGCTGATGATGACCGTGGCAGGGCCTGTAGCGGCCGACTCGGCAAGTTTCTGGGTAGGACGGTATGAGTGGGATGTGAAATACTCCGTAGCCTTGCCGATGACCACTCCGGCGATGAGGCCCGAAAGGACAGAACAGGCCAGATGCCACCATAGGTTGTCGCCGGTCCCGAAGACCAGTGCGAGGATGGCGAAGGAGGCCACGCCGCTGAGGGCGGCGGCGAGGTTGGTGCCGAAACTCATGCTCTTGAGAAGCTGGCTCATGGACGCGCCTTCCTTGGTGCGGACAGTGAATATGGAGACTACCGACAGGACGACACCTACCGCGGCGATGAGCATCGGGGCGAGGATGGCCTTCATCTGCATTTCCGGCCCGGCGAGGAAGAAAGCCGAGGCGCCCAATGCCATCGTGGAAAGGATGGATCCGCAGTAGGATTCGTAGAGGTCCGCGCCCATGCCGGCGACGTCGCCGACGTTGTCTCCGACATTGTCGGCGATGGTCGCAGGGTTTCGCGGATCGTCCTCCGGCAGGTCGGACTCGACCTTGCCGACGATGTCGGCGCCTACGTCGGCGGCCTTGGTATAGATGCCGCCGCCCACACGCGCGAACAGGGCCTGCGTCGACGCGCCCATGCCGAATGTCAGCATAGTAGTGGTGATGACAACAAGTTTCTGAGCCATTGACGCGTCGCGCACGCATGCATTAAGCACTATGAACCATATCGCAATGTCCAGCAGACCCAGGCCGACCACAGTCAGGCCCATCACCGCGCCGGAACGGAACGCGACCTTGAGGCCTGAGTTCAGCGACCTTCGGGCGGCATTGGCAGTACGGCCGGATGCATAGGTTGCGGTCTTCATCCCAATGAAACCCGCAAGGCCCGAGAAGAAACCACCTGTCAGAAAGGCGAACGGGACCCAGGGATTCTGCACCCCGAAGCCGTAGGCCAGGATGGCGAAAAACACGACAAGGATGGCAAATACGATGATCACGACCTTATACTGCTGCCTTAGATAGGCCATCGCCCCCTCACGTACGAACTGGGCGATGCGGCGCATCGTCGGGGTGCCTTCGTCCTCCCCCTTCATCTGACGGTAGAAGATGCAGGCAAAAGCCAGGGCGATCACAGAGGCCGCTGGAACGGCATAGAACAGAGGATTCATAAGATGGATAATTGAAGTCAACAATTCCACTAAAACGTTACAAATATAACAATTCTCAAATAAAACAAGCCATAATCAAAGGGTTTCGGGATAAATTCTTATATTTGCAGTCCGTTCAGCAACAATGCTGAAACGAGGGACGGTTCCGTAGCTCAGCTGGATAGAGCAACAGCCTTCTAAGCTGTGGGTCCGGGGTTCGAATCCCCGCGGAATCACTCCGGACAAAAAGGGGGAGGCTCCATCGAGCCTCCCCCCTTTCCACATTATTACTAAACATTATCACTCTATTCCGTCGGATAGCCCGGGTTCTGGTAGGCGGCACGCTCTTCAGCCGTCATTTCCATTCCGTTGAGCTGGCCCTGGGGAATAGGGAAGAGATACATATATGGCTCGATGGTGCGGGTGTACGTCTTCGGCGTATGGTCTCCCCAAGTGGAACCGCTGATGGTATATGAACCGGCGCGCTGTGCCCAGGTCTGGGTGCGTGCAAGGTCGAACCAGCGGAATCCTTCACCGTAGAATTCGCGCATGCGCTCATCGAGAATGTAATCGAGTGTTATGGTGGCCGGAGTGTCTGCCTCAAGGTCTGCGCTGAAGTCAGCCACATAGGCGGCACGCTCGCTCTGCTTGTATGTCCACTTGCCGGCACGCTTGCGGAGCACCAGGATATTGTTCCTCGCCTTGGTGTTGTCGCCGAGCTTGAATGCGGCTTCGGCGGCAGTCAGGTAAAAGTCGGAGAACTTGAGTATCGCATACGGACGGGTGCTTCCTGCATTCGGGGAACCGAGTTCGGAGTCGATCTTGTAATCGGTGCGGTAGCAGCCAAGCTTCCAGAGGGCAGGATAGGCGATGCGGCTGAAGCCGTTCAGGTCGAAGACGTAGTCGGCACGGCCGGGTACGGTACCTGCTCCGACATTGGCGCCGTCGGCATTGCTCTGCTTGTTCGGATAGGTGATGTCGTCAAGGACTTCAGGGATGAAGGAGATCACGCGGCCGCCCTTGGGAATCTCCAGCCCGTTGGCACCGACAACGCTCTCAGCCTTGATGCCGGCTTTCTCCCAGTTGCCGTAGTAGGCCGTGGAGAAAGTACCTTCGAAACGGGAATCCTTGGTGATATCCTGACTGGTGAAGACCTTGATGGCCTCGTGGGTCGGAGCCATACGGGTCCAGGGACGTCCGATCTCCTGGCAGGCCTCGCGCTGTATACAGCCGACGCCGTTGATATTCACGGTACCGTGGTTCCAGTTGATCATCCAGCCGGAGAAATTGTCCGGAGCGCCGCCACCGCCGTAGCCGAGGTCGCCGGCGTTGTACTGCGCGCTCTTCTCGGTGTGGTCGGCATAGAGCATGATCTCCTTGTTGCGGTCGTTTTTGGCCAGATTGACGTCGCGGTAGGTCTCCATAAGTCCGTAGGGGCCGGGATTCGCGATAGCGGTCTCGCAAAGGGCGAGGGACTGCTGGAAATACCAGTTGGCATCGTGGCCGTCAAGGTCCTTGCGGTCGGCGGCGGGATAAGTCGGGATCTGTCCCGGGTTCTGGAGCCACCAGCCGAAGGTCAAGTAGGCCTTGGCGAGCACCAGGCGGGCGACATTCTTGGTAAGGGTTCCGGTGAGGCGGGCGTTGTCAGGCAGGTCCTTCACTGCATCGTTCAGGTCCGCGAAGATGGCCTGGTAAACCTCGGGGACGGTATTGCGCACGGAAGTGCGCGAAGGTGTGCTGTTGAAAGCAAGTTTTCCGGATCCGAGGTCGAGCGGGACTCCGCCGAAAGTCTGGACAAGCTGGAAATAATAGTAGCCGCGGAAGAACTTGGCCTCGGCGATGAGGGCCGGGGAAAGACCCACCGCCTCAGCGTTCTCGACGATGCCGCTGGCGGTGTTGATGTAAGGAAATACCGTTCCCCACAAAACATCGCTTCGCGCAGTATCGGCATTGATGGTACCGACGCCCGACCTGTCGGCATCCTTGAAGTTGCCGTCGGCGGACTGTCCGTAGGTGGCCTCATCCGTACCTGTGGTGAGACTGTTGTAATAGTACGCCTGGCCATAGAAATAGCGCAGGGAAGCGTACAGGGAGGTCAGACCGCCTTCCACACCGGCCTCGGTCGTGAAGAAGCCCGGCTCGAAGAAGGTTCTCGGCTGCTCTTCGAGGACCTTGGAGCAGGAGACTGAAAGCGTCATAGCGGCAGCGGCCGCGACGAGGATATATGTCAACTTTTTCATATTCGATTCCGATTAGAAGGTGATATTGACACCGATGAGGTAGTTGCGGGTGTTCGGCGTGTTGGTGCCGATGACTTTCTGGCGATAGAGGTAACCGGCGGAAGCCTGGTTCTCGTTACCGCGGGAGTTAGGTTCCGGATCGAGGCCGGTCTCCCTGTGGAACTGGGAGAAGAAGACGAACGGGTTCTGGGCGGTCGCATAGATGCGGAACCTGTCGACTCCGGCGCGCCTGAGGAAGCCGGTCCTATCGAAGTTGTAGCCCAGGGTGATGGCAGCGACCTTAAGGTAGGAGCCATTGAAATAACCGATTGTGGAGCCGTATTTGGGGTTGTCGCCGCTGATGAGTCCTCCGGCGCGGGGATAGCGGGCACCAGTGTTGGTCGGAGTCCAGTAATCCAGGTCGATCTGGCCGCGACGGCCGGTCATCATGTTGAGATAGCCGCTCGGAGTGTGGAGGGTGGAGATTAGGATACCACCGTTCTGGAAGTTGCCTATGACGCTGAGGTCGAGGTTCTTCCACTGGACACGCGTGTTGAAGCCGCCGAGGAAGTTGGGGTCGGCGTTGATCGGGACCTGGTCGTTGCTGTCGATGGCACGGACAGGCTTGCCGTCCTTGTATTCACCGTGATACTTGACCTTGATGTCACCGGGCTGGGCACCCGGCTCGAGGATACTCATGAGGTCTTCCTCTCCGGCCTGCCACAGGCCGTCATACTCATAGTCATAGAGGGAGTTGATGGGCATTCCTACGAACCAGCGGTTGCCGAGGTCCTCGTCCTGGCCGGAAGCAAGGGAGACGAGCTTGTTGCGGTTAGCATAGATATTGATGCCGGCATCCCACCTCCAGTCGTTCCTGTCAAGGAGGGTCGCGTTCAGGGAGAACTCGACACCCTGGTTCTGCGTACTGCCGATATTGGCCATGTAACTGCCCACACCTGCGGTGGACGGGAGATTCATGTTCAGGAGAATGTCATGCGTGCTCTGGCGGTAGAGTTCCAGGGTACCGGTCAGACGGCCGGCGAGGAAGCCGAAATCGATACCGAGGTTCCAGGTATTGGAATACTCCCAGCCAAGTTCGGTATTCGGCAGCGTGGACACGAAATAACCGGTGGCATATGTGTCGGCGAAATTGTACGGGCGGGTGCCCAGGGAACCGAGGGTCTGGTAAGGGTTGATGGACTGGTTGGAGGTCTCACCATAACCGAGACGGACCTTGAGTTCGTCCAACCAGCCGCGGGTACCTTCCATGAAAGACTCGTTGTGGACGTTCCAACCGGCGGAGACGGCCGGATAGGTGTGCCACTGGTGACCCTTGGCAAGACGCGAGGAAGCATCGGAGCGGACAGCCGCGGACAGCATATAGCGGTCGTCGAAACTGTACATGATACGTCCCATGTAGGAAAGGAGACCTGCCTGCCAGTAGTTGGAGGCATTGGGGCTTACGGTAATGTCCTCGGCAAGGGCCTGGCCCAGGTTGTAGTACAGGAACTGCTCGTTCGGTATGTTGCGTGCGGAGAGACCGTTCTGGATGTAGGTGGTCTGTTCGGCGGAGTACATCGCGACAGCATTCAGATGATGCTTTTCAGCGAAGGTACGGTCATAGGTAAGCAGGCTTTCGAGCGTCCAGTTCTTGTTTTCATTCTGTCCTATGCCACCGTTGTTGGGGTTCGCGACGTTGAAGCTGTTCACACCCTTCCCGGTGAAATTGCCGTTCTTGTTTGAGCGATAGTTCAGGCCGACGGTCTGCTTGAAGGACAGTCCCTCGATCCAGGGAGCGCGGAGTTCGACGTAGCCGGTGTTATAGGATCCGAATCCGAAGCTTTCGCTGACCCACTTGTCAGCGACATCCTCGATATTCCTGCGCGTAGGGAGCCAGACGTCGTCCAACGGCATGCTCGCGCGTACGAGGTTGGAACCGTCTGCCGCGGTAGGGCTAAGTATCGGAGAAAGCTGAAGGATACCGTACAGGCCGATCTGGTTGCCGTGACTCCTATTGTAATTGGTATTGGTGGAGAAACCTATCTTGAGCCAGTCGCGTAGGGTCTGGTCAAGGCTACCGCTAAGGGAAACGCGGTCGTAGTCCTGGGTCGGGACAACGGCTTCATCCTTATAATAAGAGACACCGAAACGGTAGCTGCCTTTCATGGTACCGCCTACCACACTGAGCTCGTGGTTATGGGTTATACCCGTCCGGTAGAAGAGGTCCTGCCAATCGGTATCGGTAGCATCGTCCTCATAGCCAAGCTTGTTGGTGAACTTGCCCGCAGCCTTGCGCATCTCGACATAGCGGGGTCCGTCCATCATCGGGTACTTGATGGCCTTCTTGAAACTCACATAATTGTTGAAAGTCACTTTCGGGGCCTGTCCCACAACACCTTTATAAGTGGTGATGAGTATAACGCCGTTGGCACCGCGGGAACCGTAGATGGCGGTCGAGGAAGCATCTTTCAGGATATCCATGCTCTTGATGTCGCCCGTAGCAATGTCCGAAAGGGAACCCATGAAGGGAACACCGTCAAGGACGATGAGCGGATTGTTGTCGGCAGAGAGGGAACGCTCACCACGGATGCGGATCTCCATGCTCGCACCCGGCTTGGAGTTCGTCTGGGTCATCTGGACACCGGCGACACGGCCATTGAGGGAACGGGTGAAATCTCCGCTTGCAAGTTCGCGGAGATTATCACCGCCCAGGGAGGCGATGGAACCCGTGACGTCAGCCTTGCGGGCTGAGCCATAACCGATGACGACGAGCGCGTCCAGAGCCTGGGCGTCGCTGTCAAGGATGACATTGATGGTGGTCCGGCCTTGTACGGAAATACGCTGGGAGGCATAGCCCATGCAGGCCACCTCCAGGGTCGCATCCGCCGGAGCAACTAGTGAATAGGTACCGTCAACATCCGTCACGGCGCCGTTCGTGGTGTTCACGACGAGGACGGATGCTCCGATGACGGGCTCTCCGGTCGCGTCGGTCACTGTACCCTTGACGGTTACGTTCTGGGCAAAGGCAGAGAACGATACCGCGATGGCGAGGCCAAGGGCAAGGAACGTTTTTTTGAGGATAAAATGCATAATTGATTATGAATTGGTTTAACATAAGTCATTACTATCTTCTGCTACAAATTTACCGGAATCCTTGACGATGCACATATACGGATGTAACAGAGTTTATAGGTTTTATTCCATAAGGGTAAAACAACCTGCATTTTTACAGTTTTGTACCCATTTATCTCTGAAAAAGTGTATTTTTGTTACCAAACACCGAAAATAATGCGAAGAATATACCTTATCACCTTGATTCTTCTCGCAGATTTGTTACCTGTATGTGCACAGACCGCGAGACTCTTCTCTCCCGAAAACGGGCTCGTGAGCTCACAGGTCAACCAGATCCGGCAGGACCGTTCCGGCCTCATGTGGATCTGCTCCGAAGGAGGACTCATACAGTTCGACGGAATGGGATTCGAGCTGTTCCGTCACGACAGGAGCGTTCCCTACTCGATTCCCGGCGACTCCGTCCACGACCTGTGCGAAGACATCTACGGAACCAAGTGGGTTGGCACGGCTTCCGGACTCACCGTTTTCGATTCCGACCACAACACCTTCCGGACCTTCGACCTGAAGGACAGCCGGATGCCTGCTTCGGACCAGTATATAAGCCAGCTGCTTGAAGTGCCCGGACGGGTGAACGGAAGCCGGCTCTACGTGTGTACGGGCGGGTACGGCATATATGTCATAGACACCGAATCACAGCAACTCATAGACGAAGCACGCGAAGAGCTTTACAACAGTCTGTCAGTAGAGTACATCAGGGCTATCCTCCTGGACACTTCCCGGCATCTGTGGCTGGCACAGGAGGGTGACACCGGTATTGTCGTTCTGGATGCAGATTCGCTTGAACCGGCTTCCGACATCGGTTGGACTCCAGACCTCGACGGCATCATCCATAAAGTGCGCGTCACCGCCTTCTGCGAGGATCCCTTGACCGGGAACGTCCTCATAGGAACTGCAGCCCACGGAATCCTGATATATGACGCGGGTGCAAGGAAGATCCGCCGGGTCCGGGACAGGTTGGGACAGCGTCTGGTCGTAGCCACCTGCCTGTACAACCCCCTGGATGAGGACGGGAGCATACGCACTTTCCTCATAGGTGATGAAAACGCGGGGCTGTACGCTATGGACACTGCCACGGAGAACATATTCCCGGCCATGCTTCCAAGCGTCAGACAGGATATCGAGGACAAGAAATGCACCATCCTCGCCACCGACCAGCAGGGCAATCTGTGGATGGGCCTTTACCAGACAGGCGTCATGCTCGTACCCCGGTCGATGTTCGGATTCAGTTATACCCCGTTCAGCGTCAAAGGGAAACCGGGCGAAAACAGCGCTTGCATCCTGTCGGTATACGATGACACCGAGTCCGACCGTCTTTGGGTCGCGACAGACGGGGCCGGACTGTTCTGCCGGGAAGGCCGGGCTCCGGTAAAGAACTATAACAGGGACAATTCCGGCCTGACCAACAACGCAGTCATGGCCCTCACCATGGACCGCAGGGGAACGCTCTGGATAGGGACCTACCTGGACGGACTGTTCTATATGGAAAAGGGAGGAACCATCAAACCCTTCCCGGAACAGTCGAAGATAGGGACTGAAAGGATACGCACGCTCGCATACGACCGGGACCGGGACCTCCTGTATGTCGGCACATACGGCGCGGGAATGGCTACTGTCGATCCCGCCCGGAAGACGGTGGACAGAGTGGTGGTCAACGAGGACAACAAATGGGTGAGTTCACTCTTCATAGACCCCCTGAAGCGCCTTTGGATCGGGACCTACAACGGGCCTGAGGTCTACGACGTGGATTCCGGGTCGCTGAGCCAATATAACATTTTGCCCGATGGTACAAGGTTCAGGGTTTATGCGATCTCGGGCGAAGAGGACGGAACGATGTGGTTCGGTACGGGAGACGGCCTTTTCAGAGTAAGTGCCAACGGACGGGAAACGCAGCAGTTCACCGAACGCGACGGACTTGCCAACAACCTCGTCCGCGACATCCTCTGCCTCCCGTCCGGAGAGGTATGGATATCCACGGCCAACGGATTGTCACGATACTCCCCCGAAGACGCTTCGTTCACGAATTATCACGCCTCAGACGGCCTGCAGGGCAATGAGTTCCGCTCCGGCGCCGCGTTCAAGACAGCGGCCGGGCGGTTGTATTTCGGCGGCCCGAACGGCCTTACGATGTTCAATCCGCTCCTCATGGACAGGACCGTACACCCTGTCCCCCAAGTGCGGCTTTCAAAATTGAACGTCCTGGACAGCGAAGTCCGCTACGACCCGGAACTCGGGAGGGAAAACCTCATCGACAAACACATCTCGGAGGCTACACTGATCGACATCCCATACGGAGTCGATATCTTCTCGCTGGAGTTCTCCGTTCCGGAATACACCAACCCCCAACGTATCGTCTACACCTACTCCCTGCTCGATTTCGATTCGGACTGGAAGACGGCCCCGTCCGACCGTCGCTCCGCCACCTACACCAACGTCCCTCCGGGAAAATACCGCTTCGTGGTGCGGGCATATTTCGAAGGAGCGCCGGAGCAATTCTCCGAATGTGGGATCGACATACGTATCCACAGGCCCTGGTACTTGAAGACGTGGGCATGGCTGCTGTATGTCTGCCTCGCCGCAGCGGGAGCGATGGCCATTTACCGGGCGGTCCGCCGCCGCCAGATCCGCAAGGAAGAGAAGAAGGAAGCCGAACTCAAGGAACTACGGCTCGGCCTGTTCACGAATCTCACCCACGAGATCAGGACCCCCCTGTCCCTCGGCATGGACCCGCTCCGGACCTTCCGGGAGAACGAGCCGGATCCCGACAGGAAGGACACCTACAACCTCATGTACAGGAACTGCCTGCGTATAAACCGTCTTGTCAACCAGCTCATGGATATCCGCAAGATCGACGCAGGTCAGATGCCGATGCACTTCCGCCAGACCGACATCGTCTACTTCATCAAGGATATAATGCAATCCTTCCTGACCCTGGCGCGGAGCAAACGGGTGAACTTCAGCATCCAGTCCGACAACCCGGAGGAGACGCTCTGGATAGACCAGGGCAACTTCGACAAGGTGGTATACAACATCCTGTCCAACGCCTTCAAGCACACTCCGGACGGAGGCCGCGTACAGATAAAGGTATCACGGCCCACGCCCAACAACGGGATCCTCGCATCCGGCATCGAAGATTTCGTGGAAATCTCGATTTTCAATTCCGGAAGCCGGATCGAAGAAGAATACATCAGCCGAATTTTCGACCGTTTCGTCCAGATAGACCCGTACGACGCCAACTCCGGCTCCGGCGTAGGACTGAACCTCACGAAAATGCTGGTAGACCTCCACCACGGACGCATCAGCGTCGAGAACGAAGACGATGGAGTGGTCTTCCATGTACTGGTCCCGGTCGGGAAGGAACACCTGACCGAGGAGGAACTGTCGGCCACAACACACCATAAAGACCTCTACAACAAGGGAAAGGAGATCCTGATCGACAGCCACGAGGACGAGACCTACGCCTGGGACAGCGGAAACGAAGCCGCCAGAGGCTCCGCATCCAAGAAAAAGAAGATTGTAATCGTGGAGGATGACGAGGAGATGCGGGAGTATCTGAAAGCAGTGCTCAGCACGGTTTACAATGTCACAGCCTGCCGTGACGGCGAAGAAGCCTGGCCCGTAATCACGACAACGCTCCCGGACGCCGTGGTCACGGACCTCGTGATGCCCGGTATCTCCGGAAGCGAACTGTGCCGAAGGATCCGGCAGAATCCGTCCACCAACCACATACCGGTACTGATCGTCACGGGGCAGAGCGACGAGGATGAGGAGCAGAAGGCCGCGGACAGCGGCGCCGACCGCTTCCTCCCCAAACCCGTTTCGGTCCAGCTTATCCTCTCCAGCCTCTCACAGGCCATCCAGGCCCGTGAAACGGTCAAGGGAAAATACAATCCCGCAATGGACTACGACTATGCCGGAATCCAGATGAAATCAGCCGACGAACAGCTTCTCCGGCACGTCGTAGAGGCAATCCAGGCCAACCTGGACAATGTCGACTTCGACGTCGCCGCGCTCTGCCGGGAGGTCGGCATCAGCCGTGTACACCTGAACCGCAAGCTGAAGGAAACGGGAAATGTCCCGCCAAGCCACCTCATCAAGTCCTACCGGATGAAACAGGCGGCGTTCCTGCTTATCTACAACAAGGTCAACGTGTCGGAAGTCGCCTATCGCGTGGGCTATTCATCCCATTCCTATTTCTCAAGTTCCTTCCGCGAATACTTTGGAATGACTCCAAGGGAATTCGTCGCGAAGTATATGGACCGTCAGGATGACGAAAGCCTGAAAAAGATCTTTGAATGAAACAAATCCTACAAGGATTGGTCCCTTTGTGGACCTCTACATGGGCTTCCTTCAGTATTTTTGCAGTGAAAAAAGACACAGCTATGAAACTTACCCGATTGCTTACCTGCCTTCTGTCCGCAACGTTCACATTGCCCGCAGTCGCCATAGACCACCAGGGCATAACCGTTCCACGCCAGGAAACCGGCCGGTTTCCACTCATCCTGGGTGATACCCCAGCAGCAGTCACAGTAGACTCCGGAGACCTTCCCGGTGTCCTGATAGCCGCAGAGTCGCTTCGCAACGACTTCGCGAGGGTATGCGGGCACAAAGCCCCTTCCGAGGGAGGGCGGACGATCTACGCCGGCACCATCGGCAGTCCGCTCATCAAAAGGCTCGCAGCAGAAGGACGTATCGACATCTCCCCTCTGCAAGGACAATATGAAACCTATATCCTAAAGGTCACCGGAGACGGGATCATCATTGCCGGAGCCGACATGCGCGGAGCCATCTACGGCATCTACGAGATCTCCGAACAGATCGGAGTATCGCCCTGGTACGACTGGGCCGACGTGCCGGTCAAGCCTGCACGCGACCTTTCGATGGCGGCGGGCACATATACGGTTCCCGAGCCCGGAGTTCGCTACCGTGGCATCTTCCTCAACGACGAGGCCCCCTGCCTCACCTCCTGGGTAAAGAACACCTATGGTACGGACTATGGTGACCATCGCTTCTACGCCCGCGTCTTCGAACTTCTCCTGCGTCTCAGGGCCAATTTCATGTGGCCGGCCATGTGGGACTGGGCATTCTATGCCGACGATCCCGAGAACAGCCGCACAGCCTCGGAGATGGGCATAATAATGGGCACGTCCCACCACGAACCTATGGCCAGGAACCATCAGGAGTGGGTCCGGCTGGATGGAAGCGCAGGCCCCTGGGATTACACGACGAACCGCAGGACGCTTGACAGGTTCTTCGCGGAGGGCGTCCGCCGTGCGGCAGGTACGGAAGACCTCATCACCATCGGAATGCGGGGCGACGGAGATGAAGCGCTCGGGAAGGAAGGAGAGGAGGCGAACTACATCAAACTCCTGGAAAGGATAATCGCCAATCAGAGGAGTATCATCCGCCACGAGACCGGACGGCCTGCGGAGGAGCGGCCGCAAGTATGGGCCCTGTACAAGGAGGTCCAGCAGTATTACGACCTGGGACTCCGCGTTCCGGACGACGTGACGATCCTCCTGAGCGACGACAACTGGGGCGACGTGAGGAAACTCCCTACTGCAGAGGAAAGGAACCGCAAAGGCGGATGGGGGCTCTATTATCACGTCGATTACGTTGGCGCCCCGAGAAACTCCAAATGGCTGAATGTCACCCCCATACAGAACATGTGGGAGCAGTTGCAGCTCACCTGGGACTATGGGGTGGACCGCCTCTGGGTGCTCAATGTCGGAGACTTGAAACCGATGGAATACCCCATCGACCTGTTCCTGGCTATGGCCCGCACGCCGCAGGGATTCGGCCTGGAGGAACTGTCCGCACATCTGAAAGGCTTCTGCGCACAGGCATTCGGAGAGAGTCAGGCAGAAGAAGCTGCCCGTATCCTTAACCTTCTCTGCAAATACAGCGGACGGACTACGGCGGAGATGATGGACCACAATACCTTCGACCTCCAGTCCGGTGAGTTCCGGCAGGTGTGCGACGACTTCGTCCGCCTGGAAGCCGAGGCACTCCGGCAGTACCTTTCATTGGAACCGGAGTATCGGGACGCATATCAGGAGATCATCCTGTTCCCGACACAGGCGCTGTCCAACCTCTACGAGATGTATTATTCTCAGGCGATGAACCTGTCGCTCGCGCAAAGGAACGACCCTGCGGCCAACGTCTGGGCAGACCGAGTCGAGAGATGTTTCGAGCGGGACGCGAGGCTCATGGAGACCTACAACAAGGAAATCGCCGGAGGTAAATGGGACGGAATGATGACCCAGAAGCACATCGGATATTTCTCATGGAACGACAACTTCCCCGCCGACCGCCTGCCGCGCATCGAACGCATCGAAACGGATACTCCGGGAGGATTCTCCTTTGCTGCGGATCCGCGGGGATTCACCGCCGTCGAGGCGGAGCATTTCCTGAACAGGACATCACCTGGCGGCATATCGTGGACGGTCATCCCCGATATGGGCAGGACACTCAGCGGCATAGCGCTGATGCCGTACTCCGTCCCTGCGGAAGGAGCGTCACTGACGTACCGTTTCGAACTCCCTGAAGGCATCAGGAAGGTAAACGTGCACGTAATCACCAAATCGACCCTGGCCTTCAACAATACCGGACACCGTTACGAAGTGACGATCGGGGATTCAAGCGTCGTAAAACACTTCAATGAAAAACTTAACGAAGACCCGGCGAACATCTACAGTGCATACTACCCTACCGTCGCCCGCCGCATCGTGGAGACGGTTTCGGAACTGCCCGCTTCATCCGGATGGAACGAACTTACTCTGAAGCCATTGGATCCCGGTATCGTATTTGAGAAGATAGTCATCGACTACGGCGGATACACGCCCCGCTTCCTCTTCGGCAGCGAATCCCCCGCTTCACGGTAAAGGTACGGCCGGACAGATTTTAGACGCGTTTCCCGTTGTTTTACCTATCTTTGTCATTGGAACCGTTTCAATGACACTATCCCTATGCGACACAGACTATTATCCGCAGCCTTCATTCTACTGGCAGTTTCCTGTACCGACAGAAGTTTTACCGTCTACACAACGACAGAAGACAATCCCTGGGCCGAGTCCTCGTCTTTTGACAAGACACTCCCCGGAAACGAAGCGGATCTGGTCGTCGACCTTTCTGCCACCGGCCAGGAGGTCCAAGGCTTCGGAGTCTGTTTCAGCGAACTCTCGCACCGTGCCCTCTCCAAACTCTCACCGGCCGACTACGACAAGGTCATGACGGACCTGTTCGCGCCGGACGGCGGGATGGGCTTCACCATCTGCCGCATGCCTATTGGCTCGAGCGACTTCGCACTCAAGTATTATTCCTTCGACGATACTCCCGGCGACCTCGCCATGGAGAATTTCTCGGTCGACAACGACAAACAGGCCCTCATCCCACTGATTAAGAGCGCCTTGGAAAAGAATCCCGACCTTAAGGTCTGGGGGTCGCCGTGGTGCCCGCCGCAGTGGATGAAGGTCAACGGGCACTACGCCAGCCGGCCGCTCAGGGCCCGCATGGCGGGTCCGATGCCCGGCCGGCGCCGCCTCGAACTCGACAACCTTGTCAGGGACAACGGACTTGCTGATAATCAGATAATGCATGAGGGAGAGGACTCCTTCATCCAGGATGAGGATTACTTCAAAGCCTACGCACTTTATTTCCGGAAGTACGTCAAGGCTTACCGTCAGGAGGGTATCGACATCTTCATGGTCATGCCTCAGAACGAGTTCAACTCCGACCAGAACTTCCCTTCCTGCACCTGGACCGCACAGGGCATAACCAACTTCCTTCATTATCTCGTACCCGCGATGAAAGAGGAGGGAGTCGATGTATACTTCGGGACGATGGAGCGTCCGGACAGAGCATTGGTCGATACCGTACTTACAGACCCCCTGATAGGTAAGGACATCAAGGGTGTCGCCTTCCAGTGGGCCGGCAAGGATGCACTCCCGCTCATCCACGACAGTTATCCTGAACTCACAATGGTCATGAGCGAGCAGCAATGCTTCTACGGTGCCAACAGCTGGAAGGACTTCATGGATGCCTGGGACCTGCTGAAGCACAACATGGACAACGGCGTCGCCATATACGACTACTGGAACCTTGCCCTGTTCGATGGCGAGGTCAGCACCTGGGGCTGGCAGCAGAACTCACTCATCAGCGTCGACTACCAAACCGGCAGTTACAAGTACAACTACGAGTTCTACGAGATGAAGCACATCAGCCGTTACGTAAGGCCTGGTGCAGTTTACCTCGGCACTTCCGGCTCGATGGAGGATTCAATGGCCTTCCGCAACCCTGACGGCAGCATCGTGGTACTCGCCGCCGAGAAAACCGGTACTCCCCTGGTCCTCACAATAAAAGCCGGGAAGAAGACCGTAAAGGTCAACATCCCGGCCAATAGCGTCAGCACCATCGTCATCTGACAGGAACGATCGTTATCGTACGTTCATAAGCGGTAGGATACGCCTTGTATGCCGGCAGGGTGCTGCGGGAAGTATCACCCACTCCCGTATCCGCATAATCAAGATTCAGCGTTATGTCTCCTGACTTGACCAGCTGGTAAGTATAGACAGCCTTGGTGAGGTTGTCCGTCGTGAACGGATACGCATTGAATGCGAAGGGAGCGTCCATGCTGAACTGCAATCCCTTGCCGGAGCCGTCCGTAAACCGCACCCAGCGGCTGTCCATCCGCAGGCCGTAGTCCTGCGGGATAAGATACGGCTCGTACATATCGTCGACCGTGGAGTTCCATACGCCGATGCGGTATCCGCTGCGGCGGTCAGGATACGAGGCCTGGGGTCCGCGGCCGTACCACTCCACATTCTGCAGGGAGCCGGCCAGCGAGAGGGTGACTCCGATGCGCGGCAGCCATGCGGGCATGTCGCCCTCGGGATAAACATTGTGCTTCACGGTAAGGGTGCCGTCGGCATCAACCTTCCACGAGTAGAGATTCTCCATGCCGTTGGACCTGCGTCCGGAGATATAGGCATCCAACTGGATGACATCGCCCTGCGATCCTCCGCCTAAGAGGACCAGTTCGCGCACATCGACATACACCGATCCACCGGCTTCACGCACGTTGACAGAAACCGGAAGATAGCCGAGATTGTCAAGGCCGGCGGCATAATAGACTGCGGCAATGACGGAGTTGTGTCCTATCGATCCATATCCCGGCTGCGCATCCGCCATCGCAGAACGGGCGCTGTAGGAGTTCCAGCCGTCGAGTTCGTTTGCAAGAGGAGCACGCCAAAGGTTCAGTTTAAGCGGCTCGGAGAGCATCTGCACGCCATCGACCTCGGCAGAGACGAGGGCTCCGGTCGCAGCGTCGAAGGCGTAGCTGAAGCCGGCCCCCGAGGCCGTGATGCGTCCTCCGGACTGCGTCAGGCTGACAGCGCCGGCAGGCTTTGCCGCTGCCGGTGCGGGAAGGTTCCAGTCCGGGAGTTCGAACTGCTCCCACGCCACTTCGTGTCCGGCGGGAGCCCACAATTCGTCCTTACGGAGCATCGAACTGACAGTCAGGCGATACTCCTTGCCGGGCTGGATGGAAGGCTTGGTGAGCGGGACCTTGACTACGGCCGTCCCCTGCGGGGCGATGTCCAGGTCAAGTTCTCCCGACGCAACGGCATCGCCGTCGGCAGTGATGGTCCAGACGGTACGGTACTTTGAAGCATTTGTGAAGTAATTCCTGTTGCGAATCTCCACAAGGCCGGTGCGGCTGTCCAAAAGACGGTAACGCAAGGGCTGGGCACTCTTCTTCATCTGGTACATCTCCGGCTGGGGGACACGGTCGGGCCAGATGCTTCCATAAGTCCTGGCGCCGATGCCATAAGTGAAGAACGTCCCTTCAAGGGTTTCCTCTTCGAAATCGAGCCAGAGCGCAGCCGCAGCGGGGTCGAAGCCCTCGGAGGGCTTCACCGCCCCGGCGAATACCCCGACGTTGTCGATGACGGCGTCACAGATATACTCATTGGTATCCTGGCCCTTCATCTGCTCGTCACGTCCGATACAGAGCGAGAGCGGAAGGTTGCGGATGCGGCCTGAAGCATCGCCTGAGGCGACTTCGGTCCCGTCAATATATATTTTCATCGATGCACCGTCATAGACGGCCGTCACATTGTGCCACTTGTTCTCCCAATCAGCGGGAAGCTTGCCTGTGACACTCCTCAACTGGCCGTTGTCAAGGTAGAATTCGATGTCGTCGGCACCGCGCTGGCGCAGGCCGAACTGGCGGCTGCCCTTGGTTATGAAATAGCCTCCGCTCTTGTTGAACTGACGCGGATACACGTCCAGCGTAAGCGTCAGGCGGTCGCCCGCTATCTCTACATTGTCGGCGCGGTACACCTGGACCCACTGGTCGACCTTGTTGAAGTCTATCGCATTGCCGGTGGGACCCTTGACCAATTTCGCGCGTCCCATGATATGCGCCGGGGTGCCGAAGGGCGACTTGTCGCACAGGGCACGCACGGGCTCGGTGAGGCCGGGGCTGACGAAGTCCCAGATGGCACCGCCGAGCAGCGAGGGATGCTCGTCGATCTCACGCCAGAAATCGTCAAAGTTGGCGCCGCCGTTGCCGGCTACAGACACGTATTCATCCATGAACGACGGGCGCTTGTCCGTGGGGTTCAGGCCATAGTCGAGCTCGTGCTCCAGGGGAACGGGATAGCGCGGGCCGACAATATCCTCGGCCGCATGTTTGGCGGCATTCCCGCCGTACATCCAGTAGCGCGTAGGGTCGTATTTCCTTCCCTCCTTGACCACTTCGCCGATGTTCGGCCCCTCACCGCTCTCGTTTCCGGCGCTCCAGAAAAGCACGCAGGCGTGGTTGCGGTCGCGCAGTACCATCTGGCGCACGCGCTCCTGGTACATGGGGACGAATTCGGGCAGATATGAAACGTACTCCGTCGCGTGCGACTCGTCACCTGTCTCGTCTATGATATACAGGCCATACTCGTCCGCAAGGTCGAGATATTCGTTGACCGGAGGATAGTGCGAAGTACGCACTCCGTTGAAATTGAACTGCTTGAGTATTTCGAAATCGCGACGTACGGTAGCCTCGTCCATGGCGTGTCCGAGCTCGGGATGCTGCATGTGCGAGCACTCGGCATTGACCTTGAGCGGCTGGCCGTTCAGGTAGAAGACACCGTCTATGATCTCGGTCTTCTTGAAGCCGATGCGCTTGGCCACCTCGTCGACGACGCGGCCAGAAGCGTCCGCAAGCGTCATCTTCAGGTCATAGAGGTCGGGGGTCTCGGCCGTCCACTTGAGCGGGGCTGTAACGCGGGAGCGGAGAGTGAAGGTCTGCTGGGCGCCGGCAGCCAGGCTGATACCGGCCTGCTGCATGGACGCGACCGTCCTGCCCTCGCGGGACACCGCAGCGGTCAGGGTATAACCCGATGCCGGAACATCATAAGCCTTGAGGTCAATCGCTACGCTAAGGTCGGAGTCGGTATAAGTCTTGTCGAAATCCGTGATGACCTGCCAATCGCGGATGCGCGTCTGGGGCACAGCGAAGACCGTCACGTCGTCGAAGATGCCGGCGAGACGCCAATAGTCCTGGCTCTCGAGGTAGTATCCGTCGGAATACTTCAGTACCAGGACGGCCACGGTATTGCGGCCCGGCTTGACATATTTGGTGATATCATATTCAGAAGGCTCCTGTGCACCTTCATTGTAACCTACCTGCTCCCCGTTCACCCAGACGAAGGAAGCGGAAGCCACCTTCTCGAAGCGCAGGAACACGTGGTCACCCTTCCAGGCGGAAGGCAGAGTGAACGATGTACGGTAGGCTCCGGTGGGATTCACATCCATCGGGACGTTCGGCATCGCGACGCTGAACAGCGGGTGCTGCGGCTCGGCCATCGGACCCATGCCGGCAGGCATTCGACGCTGCGGCATATATTGGTTCACGAAGTCGGGACGATAGTTGGGGAAAGGCGTGGTGACGTTGCGGAACAACGCCTGGCCGAACCCCTCCATCTCCCAGTTGGACGGGACGTTAATGTCAGCCCATCTGCGGTCGTTGAAGCCCGGGCGGAAGAAGCCGTCAGGCACCTCATAAGGGTTTTCTCCATAGAAGAACTTCCATTTCCCGTTCAGGGAAACCGATCGCTCAGGGATATGGAACGCCCTGCCCTCTTCTTGGTTCAGGCCGAATACCGAGAAGTTCTCCACATAGTAAGGAAGGTCCTGCATGAAAGGTTTGTCCTGCGCGGAGAGCGGCAGGGACACCGCAAGAGCCAGCAGCAGGATGAAGGTTTTTCTGTACTCCATCTGATATAGCGTATTTATGATTATCGTGTCAGGGTGCCCCTATCCCTCCGTGACCTTGATCAGGGCCTTGACGGGGGCAATTGGCTCGAGGAGTTCGCGGCCGGGAAGGTCGGTGATCTCTACCACGAATACGAAGTCGGTGACCTTGATGCGGTATTCCTTGCCGTCAACTACGACGGTCCTCTTCTGAAGGTCTTCCGCAATCCCTTTCGCAGTGCCGCCGGTGGCGAGGATGTCGTCAAAGAACGTTATCTCAATCGTATCGCCTTTCGGGACGCCGGCTGCGATGTCGGACAGACGGTAGAACACCTCGTCGAAGCCATACTCCTTCTGTATGTTCACCTGCACGAGGTCGTCGCCGGCGTAAGGGAGCTTGCCCTTCTTGCGGATGGGGATGGCGCACCGGATATTGGGGCAGTCCGCCAGCATAGGGGTGGCGAACAGGAAGCCCCTGGCCTCCGGGGCCGTGACATTGGGAGAAGCGCAGAGGACACCGAGGTCACGGGTCATGTTGCGGAAAAGCTCCTTGTCCTGCATGAAGGGGATGACATCCACGAAATTGACTCCCTTGATCGGGAAATCGGGATAATACTTGAGATAATCCTGGTACATACTCCTGCGATTAGGTAACAAATTTAACGTTTATTTTTGAGAAATCCCGTATCTTTGAGAGGAATATGATACCGACTATGAAAATAAGGAAACATACCTGCACGGCCCTCGCGCTGCTCGCTCCCGCACTCGCCGCATCCGCCCGCCAGAAGCCGAACATCGTCTTCTTCCTCGTGGACGACTACGGATGGCCGGAGAGTTCGGTCCCCTACGGAGAGGAAGTATACCCCAGGAATCTCCAGTTCCACACCCCGAACATGGAACGGCTCGCGAGAAAGGGCGTCATCCTGACCCAGGCCTACGCCTGCCCGGTCTCGACCCCGACCCGGACCAGCATCATGTCCGGGATGAACGCCGCCCACAGCCACATCACCACCTGGACCTCCCTGG
>JAEEGG010010361.1_pt1 | contig 20608 bp, 19 predicted proteins | sample 9134161 | NCBI WGS metagenome assembly JAEEGG01 (sample SAMN16246543, study PRJNA631951) | gut metagenome | biome: gut microbiome; feature: rumen; material: CR-attached | host: Bos | place: Iran: Karaj | collected 2018-10 | reverse complement strand
TGCTTTCCCTCATCGGAAACTTCACCGATCTCAAGCAGGTCATAATTGCGGTCGACGAAATACTTTTTGTCCTTGCCGTAATTCACCAGATAATAATCGCCATAAGGGATCAGGGTATAGTCATAGATCGAATCATCCTTCACGCCCTTGCACATCGCTTTGGCATAGGAAAGACCCTGGCCGGAATCCGGATAGAACGCCAGACAGTGTCTGGTATGATACTTCTTCGCATCTTCATGGATCGACTTCTTGCCGATGAAAGAATAATTCACGAACAGCAGAGAAAAAACAAAGACTGTCATGACAGACAGCAGCAGTATCAGATATAAAGACGTTTTGTTGATCCTTCTTCTTTTAGCCATCAACAATATTATAAACTAATTGATTTTGATTTGATCCTTGATCAGACTTCCAAGCTGATCGATCATTAACATCAATGCCACCGCGATCAGGGAATAGCCGAAGATCGGCACCATGTTCGTCGGATCGGAGGCACGCATGCCTAAGATCGCCGAACCCAGTCCCGCATCGGAAGCACCGGTGATGACTTCAGCCATGATCTCGATCTTGAAACAGAGCGAAAAACTTGTCGTCATGGCGACAATGATGTAAGGCAGCGCCAGCGGCAGTCTGATCTTCAGATTGCTTCTCCAAAAGGAAGCACCGTCCACCTTCATCGCGTTGACGATCGAAGCCGGAATGTTGCGGATACCGCCCAGTACACCCTCATAGATGATGGGGAACGAGATCAGGATGACCAGATAGACCGGAGCGTTCTTAAAACCCGCCAGCACGATGAACAGATAGACCAGAGATGCTGTGGGGACTGCCCTTAAGGCGATCACGGCCGGCTGAAGCAGCTCTTCCGCCAGTCTGTTGTTGCCGGCAAGCACACCGAAAAAGATCCCGAAGAGAAGCGAGATCCCAAATCCCTTCAGCATCCGATACATCGTCGCGGCAATGCACTTCCAGGTATACTCCCTTCCCAGAAGATAAAAGGCATAGCGGAAAGATTCAAAAGGACCGGGGAAGACCATGGTCCTTTCCCCGATCCATACTGATAATATCTGCCACACAAGTGCCAGCAGCAATATGCCGAGAATAAATGTCAGATTTTTATTGGAAGTAAATCTCTTCACTTGTTTCATTCATACCGAAGATCGACAGGAAGGCATCGATATCCGACTTGATGTCGATCGCTTTTCGGAAGCCCAGGCCCATCGCGTTGTTGCCTAATGCATTTTTCTGCTTGAAGACATTGACAACAACAGCTGGATTGAAGCCGTACTGTGCAGTCGCTTCATCACCAGTATAGACGCCCAGTCCCGCCTCGGCAAGAGAAGGATCCTCGATCGCCGCATTGATGGACTGCTCCAGTTTCTCCAAAAAGGCATTGCCTGTTGCAGAGTCAACTGAATTCTTGATGAAAACGGCAGCCTGGATCATGTCAAGACCCGACTTGTTCTTGTAGACCTCCTGGATATCGGCATACAGCCTGGCGTTCTCGTTCTTCTTTAACGCCGCAAACAAAGCCGGCTGTGCCAGGAAGACATAGTCGACAGCGCTGCCGTCGGAATAATTGCCGCTGGCCAACGCTGCCGCAGCCTGCTGGGCATCCGCTTCAAACAGGAGCCCCTCATCATATTCCTCACCATACAGATAATGCCACAGCTTGTTGGGAAGCATGTTTTCGTTTCCGAACAGAACGATCCTGTCCCCCGCATCCATCGTCTCATTGTCATCGTTTCCGGTACTTGCCAGATAGAAGTTGCCGAAAGTGATGATGGCAGCCACTTTATAGTCTGCACCGTTGGCGATCGCCTTGATGCCGCTGGTCAGGTCGACGACCAGGATGTCCGGCGAAGCATCACCGGTCCATAAAGCCGAGATCGCATCGGCAGTCACTCTGCTGTAATTCTCATTTTCGATCTGATCGTAGAATGCCAGGACCGGAGCACCCTTGGGTGTCACGATCGTCAGTGAACTTAAGTCGATCTCCTGAGGAACTGTTTCTTCCTCTTTCTTCTGTCCTGCGCATCCGCATAAGAGCAGCAATATTGATACAAACACAAATAATTTCTTCATTTCTTCTTACCTCACAGAAAGAATTATATATAATAGAGATAGAAAAATAAGTGATCCAAATCACGCTATCATGAATATCACCGATTTACTGACCGAAAACGAAAAACAGTACCTTCTCTTAAGGAAACTGCAGAAAGACGAGACGCTGTTTCATGAAGGCGACCGCTGCAGACAGATCGGCATCATCCTGAAAGGATCGGTAGCTATCGTCTCTTACCTGCCCGATGGAGAAGAGATCATCTACAACCGCTTGTCTGAAGACGGCATTTTCGGCAATAACCTGCTGTTTTCTTCCGATCCCTGCTACAAAGGAAACGTCATTGCCCAAAGCAATGACACTTTGATCGCTTTGATCCTCAAGGAAGATCTCATCCGCCTGCTCAAAGACAATGAAGCCTTCCTGTCGGAATACCTCAGGATACAGTCCGATCAGGGCAAGCAGCTCAACAGCAGGATACGCATCCTGTCGACGGATTCCGCCGAAGCGAGGTTTTTCAGCTATATGCACGATCATCATGACAGCGTCACTTATCTATCCGTTTCCGATCTTGCCAAAGATCTCTACCTCTCCAGAGAAGCTCTGTCCAGACTTCTGAGCCGTCTGGAGAAAGAAAAACGCATAATCAGGGAAAGAAAAACGATTCACTTGTTATAATAGGTAAAAGAGGTTAACAATATGTATTCATTTGCGAACGATTATTCCGAAGGAGCCTGTCCGAAAGTACTCACAGCCCTCATTCAGACCAACAACATCCAGAGCGACGGCTACGGTGTCGATGTTTTCTGTCAGACGGCAGCCAACGTCATCAAAAAGACGATACAGCACGATGATGTCGATGTCCACTTCATCACCGGCGGTACGCCCTGCAACGTCATCGCCGCTTCCCTTTTAAAAGCGCACGAAGCGATCATCTGTGTCGAGACCGGACACATCAATGTCCATGAGACCGGTGCAGTCGAAGCGACCGGACACAAGATCATCTCCGTCAAGGGTCGCTATGGCAAGATCCTGCCGGAAGAGATCCGCAAAGTCGTTGCCGCACATGCAGATGAACATATGGTCAAACCGAAGATGGTCTTCATTTCCAATGCAACGGAGATGGGAACGATCTACCGTAAGGAAGAACTCACCAACATCTACAATACCTGCAAGGAACTCGGCCTCTACCTGTATCTGGACGGTGCAAGACTGGGCAATGCCCTGATCGCCACCGGCAATGACCTCTCCTTCAAGGACATCTGCGATCTGACGGACATGTTCTACATCGGCGGCACCAAGAACGGTGCGATGCTGGGAGAAGCGATGGTCGTACGCAATGAAGAACTCAAACCCGATTTCCGCTATCTGATCAAGCAGCACTGTGCCATGCTGGCAAAAGGCAGGATCATCGGTGTCCAGTTCCTCTCTCTGTTTGAGGACAACACCTATCTGGAGAATGCCAAGAACGCCAACGTCATGGCCCAGGCCTTAAAATACATCTTCGCCCAGTTCATGATCCCGATGTACATCGATTCCCCGACCAACCAGATCTTCCCGGTCATTGAGAATTCTCTTCTGGAAAAGATCAAAGCCAACTACAAGATCATCGAATGGGGACCCTACGACGAATCACATACGATATGCCGCTTCGTCTGTTCCTGGGCGACAAAGAAAAGCGATGTCCAGGACTTCTACAACGACTTAGTCACCTATGTCAACAAAAAATAGGACTTCAAGTCCTATTTTAATTTGAATGAGATCTTTCCCTTTCCGTTTGCATACTCCGCATCGATCAGAGCGCCGTTGATCAGTGTCATCGCCGGATCGGTGTGACCGATATCCATCTCACAGATATGCGGTATTTTTCCTAGTGCCTTGTCGGCTGCCTTGATGTAATCCAGCTTGGGATCCTCGACATTCGGGAAAGCAGGTCTGCCGATCAGTACACCGTTGCAATGGTCGAACCATCCGGCATACTTGTACTGCAGCAGCGACAGATAGAAATCATAGGAAGACTTGTTGAAGATATCCAGATACCACACGATGCCGTCGTCCTTGTGACGCTCGATAAACTGCTTCGTATAATCATACTCTGTACCGATCAGCTTGTCGATGCACTCGAGGCATCCGCCGATCAGCCTGCCTTTGATCCGCATATCGTTTTTCGCGACCCATCTGACATCCACAAGATTTCTCACATCATTGATCTTGTCGATGAAAGGCGTGAACTTCCGATATGATCTCTGACTCCTGATATTTCCTTTCACATAGTCAAAGAAGACATCCTGAGGCTTGTATTTCTTCAGTGTGAAACCGCCGCCGTTGAAACCGTATAAAGTCGCAATATCCAGCATCGTCGTCACGGTGAAGACCAGATTGGTCGGATCGGAACGGCCGCAGAGCCATTTGGGATTCTCCCTGATATGATCGAAATCGATGTTCGGCACCATCTCCAGCATGTAGTCCCCGCCTGCCGCACAAAGCACCATCTTCACCTCGTCATCCAGGATCAGCTCATCCAGTTCCGTTCCCCTTCTTTTTGCGGAAGCGGAACGCACATTGTCTTTCAATACGGAAGCAGTCTGTCTGATCCTGAAGCCTCTCTGTCTGATGGCTTCAACAGATTCCTCATACAGCTCGATCTTGTGTCCGACACCGGCACTGGGTGCACAGATGCCGATCACATCATTCTCTTTCAGAAACTCAGGATATATCATTGTCATTTCTCCCCTGTCAACCTGTCTCTATTCTATCATCTTGTACGTAAAACAGGATCTCCTTCTCATTATTGAGAGAAAGCTGGTTTTCAAGAATATACTATCTAGTACTTTTTTTCATCAAAAAAATTGAAACGGGTATCCTTTTGTTCTATAATGAAATTGCATATATTTTTTGCTAGTAAAGGGGATTTATGACAGGTAAGGTTAAGTGGTTTAATGCCGCTAAAGGTTATGGCTTTATCACCGGAGATGACGGCAAAGAAGTATTCGTACATTTCTCAGCGATTCAGGTCGATGGCTTCAAAACACTCGATGAAGGTCAGGCAGTCGAATACGATGTGAATGACGGTCCGAAAGGCCCTCAGGCAGCAAACGTAACAAAGATCTAAGCGGATAAAAGGGACTCTGAAGAGTTCTTTTTTTTATGAAAAGACGGGTTTTCACCCGTCTTTAATCTTTTCTTTTCACGACATATTCGCCGTTTTCGACATCTACCAGGATCTTTCTGGCATCGTAATTCTCCAGAAGGAATCTGGCGACCAGCGATTCGATCGCTCTCTGGATATGACGCTTCATCGGCCTTGCGCCGTACGTCTCGTCAAATCCGCATTCCACGATCTTGCCCATCGCCTTGTCGGATACCTCAAGTTCGATATCCGATTCCAGAAGTCTGTTTTTGAGAATCCTCAAAAACTTCTCGGCCACCTTCTTTATCATTTCCTGATCCAGAGGATTGAATATGACGATCTCATCGATCCTGTTGATGAATTCCGGCTTGAAAGTCATCTTGACGATCTCTTCATACTGCTTCCGCTTCAGCTCGGCATCCTTTTCAAATGCGAATTCGGAACCCAGATTGGAAGTCATGATGATGATCGTGTTCTTGAAATCGACCGTCACGCCCTTGGAATCGGTGATCCTGCCGTCATCCAGTATCTGCAGCAGGATGTTGAAGACATCCGGATGCGCCTTTTCGATCTCATCCAGCAGAACGATCGAATAAGGCTTCCTTCTGACGGCTTCGGTCAGCTGACCGCCTTCCTCATAGCCGACATATCCGGGAGGTGCACCGATCAGTCTTGACACGGAGAACTTCTCCATGTATTCGGACATATCGATACGCACGATCTTGGACTCATCGTCAAACAGCTGTTCAGCCAGTGCCTTGGCGACTTCCGTCTTGCCGACACCGGTCGGACCTAAGAAGAGGAAGGAACCGATCGGACGGTTGGTGTCTGAGACCTGTGCCTTGGATCTCAGGATCGCATCGCTCACCAGATCCAGCGCTTCATCCTGTCCGACGACTCTGATCGAAAGCTGATCCTTGAGATGCAGCAGTTTGTCTCTTTCGGAAGACATCAGCTTGGAGACATCGATATGCGTCCACTTTGCCACGACTCTGGCGATGGACTGTTCATCGACGACCTCCGACAGCATCCTGTCTTCACCCTCTTCAGAAAGTTCGTTCATCTTCTTTTCCAGAGAAGGGATCGTTTCATACTGCAGCTTGGAAGCCCGCTCATAGTCGGCGCTGTTCTGGGCATCGCTCATCTCGAGCTTCGCCCTTTCCAGTTCTTCCTTGATTTCCTTGACCTTGCCAAGATCCTCCTTTTCCTTCAGCCATCTGGCATCCAGAACGCTCTTCTTCTCTTTCAGCTGTGCCAGATCGTTCTCAAGTTCTTCCAGACGCTTCTGTGCCTTTTCGTCTTCGCCTTCCTTTTTCAGCGAGATCTTTTCGATCTCCAGTGTATCGATCTTTCTTGACAGTTCATCGAGCGCTGCCGGCTTGGAGTCCATCTCCACCCTGGTGGAGGCACAGGCCTCATCGATCAGGTCGATGGCCTTGTCCGGCAGATAACGGTCACTGATGTAGCGGTTCGACAGCGTTGCCGCCGCAATGATCGCATCATCCTTGATCTTGACACCGTGATGGGCCTCAAAACGATCCTTCAGACCTCTTAAGATAGAAACGGTATCTTCAACGCTCGGTTCATCGACCGATACCTTCTGGAACCTTCTCTCCAGAGCCGAGTCTTTTTCAATATATTTACGGTACTCATCGAATGTGGTGGCACCGATACATCTCAGTTCTCCTCTTGCCAGCATCGGTTTGAGCAGATTGGCTGCATCCATGGCGCCTTCGCTCTTGCCGGCACCGACCAGGTTGTGGATCTCATCGATGAACAGGATGATTCTGCCGTCTGCGTTTTCGATCTCCTTCAGAACGGCTTTCAGTCTCTCTTCGAATTCGCCTCTGTATTTCGCACCGGCGATCAGGGAACCCATATCCAGTTCGATCAGATCCTTGTCTTTCAGACCCAGCGGAACATCGTTGTTGAAGATCCTCCAGGCCAGTCCCTCGACGATGGCCGTCTTGCCGACACCGGGTTCACCAATCAGGACCGGATTGTTTTTCGTCTTGCGGGAAAGGATCTCTATGACCCTTCTGATCTCATCGTCTCTGCCGATGACCGGATCGATCTTTCCGCTCCTGACGTCATCAACGAGATTTCTGCCGTATTTCTTCAAGGGATTGAGATTGTTTTCGTCTTCTTTGTTGTTGATCATCGTAGCACCCCTTTCCATCGAATACTTGTCTTCGATATCATTGCGGGAGAACCCGCAGTACTTCCTCAGTTCTTCACAGACCTGGGAATGATTGAACAATGTCGCGATAAACATATCGAACATTGAGATATATTTGTCCTTGCGCTGCTTTGACTTGCTCAAAGCCTCGTTGTAGGAATTTGCCAGATAACGGTTGACACTCGGATTTTCAACGGAATCGCTGGAAGGCAGTCTTGACAGATACTGATCGTTGACAGAGATCAGCTTGTTGACATCTGTGTGAAAACTGCGCAGCAGTTCGCCGACATCGTCTTCATTTAAGAAAGCCGCCATCATATGTTCCGAGCTCAGTTCCGGATTCTTGTTTTCCTGACAGATGCTGAGCGCTCTCATCAGGATCTCCTGAAGTTTTTCTGTCATCAGTTCGGGATTCATATCCTCACCTCCTTTAGCACTTTTCTTTTCAGAGTGCTAATACAAATGATTTATTTAAGTAGGTGTTACCCTACTTAAATGATTTCTTGAATTTGTCGAACACGCTTTCCTTCCTGCGGTTCGTTGAGAGCTTCTCATAAAGCTCTTTTTCTTCCTTTGTCAGCTTCTTCGGTATCTCGATCTGGACCTCCACATACTGGTCGCCGACATTCTTGGTCCTCAAGTCCTTGATGCCGTAGCCCTTGATCCTCAGCTGCTGACCGGGCTGGGTCCCGGCAGGAATGGAAAGTTCCACATCGCCGTAGGCAGTCGGAACATCGACTTTAGTTCCGAGCGTCGCATCAACTGCGGAGATCGGAACGCTGATGTGAATGTTGTTGCCTTCCCTGCGGAAATACTTGTGCGGTCTGACCCTGATCTCGATATAAAGATCGCCGTTGGGACCGCCGTTTTCACCGCGGCTGCCGTATCCGGCAAGTCTGACCTGCTGACCGGAAGAAATACCGGCCGGAATGCTGACCTCGACCTGTTCCTTGACGGTGTTGTAACCCTTGCCGCCGCAGTGCGGACAGATCTTCTTGACATGTTTGCCCGTACCGTTGCAGTCCGGACACACGCCCTGCTGCTGGACGACACCGAAAGGTGTTCTCGATTGCCTTACCACTCTGCCCGAGCCTCTGCAGGTCGGACAGATCTCGATGTCGGCCTTGCTGGCAGCGCCGCTTCCGTCGCAGTACGTACACATCTTGTCGACTGTCAGGTTGACCATCTTGTCCACGCCGTGAACGGAATCAAGGAATTCGATATCCATCGACATATAACGGTTATCACCCTTGATCGGACCGTTCCTCCTGGAAGAAGATGATCCTCCGAAATTGAACCCGGAGAATCCTCCCATTCCTGAGAAGAAGTCTGAGAAGATATCTCCGAGATCATCCATATTCATTCCGCCAAAGCCCGAAGAATAACCGCCGCCCGCAAAACCTTCCATGCCCGCATGACCGAACTGGTCATACGCAGCCTTCTTCTGGGGATCGGATAAGACCTCATAAGCCTCATTGATCTCCTTGAATTTTGCTTCGGCATCCGGAGCCTTGTTGATATCCGGGTGATATTGTTTAGCCAACTTACGGTAAGCTTTTTTGATCTCATCGTCACTGGCACCCTTTGAGATCCCTAAGATCTCATAGTAATCGCGTTTGTCAGCCATAATACCTCCCTTTCTTTACTGTCAATATGCTTTAAATCTTTAATGAATATTACTTAGCCTTGAAATCAGCGTCGACGACATCATCGTTGTTGTTATTGCCGTTTCCGCTGTCATAGCCGCCAAATCCGGCATTCGGATCACTGTAGGTCTGCTGACCCTGATTTGCCTGCTGCTGATACATAGCTTCAGCCATGGCCTGGGCAGCCTTCTCGAGCTCGTCGAGCTTGCTCTTGAGGTGATCATAATCATTGTTGTCGATCATGGTCTGCAGTTCATCTCGCAAAGCCTTGACCTGTGCCTTCTGATCGGCAGTGACATTGGCGTTGTCCGTCTCCAGCTGCTGGTCGATCTGAGCGATGAAACCTTCAGCCTTGTTTCTTAACTCGATCTCTTCTCTTCTCTTGTCATCGGCAGCCTTGTTTTCCTCAGCCTCTCTGACCATCTTGTCGATCTCTTCATCAGACAGACCGGAAGAGTTGGTGATCGTGATCTCCTGTTTCTTGTTCGTGCCCTTGTCCAGAGCCGATACATGAACGATACCGTTGACATCGATATCGAATGTGACTTCGATCTGCGGGATACCCCTTCTGGCCGGTGCGATACCTGTCAGCTGGAAGTTGCCCAGCGTCTTGTTGTCGGCAGCCATCGGTCTTTCGCCCTGCAGAACGTGGATATCGACTGCCGGCTGGTTGTCGGCTGCTGTCGAGAAGATCTGCGACTTCTGTGTCGGGATCGTCGTATTTCTCGGGATCAGGACTGTCATGACACCGCCCAGGGTCTCGATACCCAGTGAAAGCGGAGTGACATCCAGCAGTAATACATCGTTCGGGTTGTTGCCCTGCAGGATTCCGCCCTGGATCGCCGCACCCATCGCAACGACTTCATCCGGGTTGACGGAACGGTTGGGTTCCTTGCCCAGTTCGGCCTTGACGGCTTCCTGAACAGAGATCATTCTGGTCGAGCCGCCTACCAGCAGAACTTCATCGATATCTGCGGGACTCAGACCGGAGTCTTTCAGCGCCTGTCTGACCGGACCGACGGTCCTGTCGACCAGGTGTTTGGTCATCTTGTCGAAATTCGCTCTGGTCAGATCCAGATCCAGATGCAGAGGACCTGACTCATCTGCGGAAATAAACGGCAGGGAAATGTGGGTCTGGACCATGGAGCTCAGATCCTTCTTGGCCTTTTCGGCTGCTTCCTTCAGTCTCTGTAAGGACATGCGGTCAGCCTTGAGGTCGATGCCGTGATGTGCTTTCTTGAATTCATCTGCCATCCAGTCAACGACGACATTATCGAAATCATCGCCGCCCAGATGGTTGTCACCGGCTGTTGCCAGCACTTCGAAGGTGCCGTCTGCCAGATCAAGGATGGAAACATCGAAGGTACCGCCGCCCAGGTCGAATACCAGGACTTTCTGTTCCTTGTCAGTTTTGTCGATACCGAAGGCCAGCGCTGCCGCTGTCGGTTCGTTGATGATACGCTCGACATCGAATCCGGCGATCTTGCCGGCATCCTTGGTCGCCTGACGCTGTGCATCATTGAAGTAAGCAGGGACTGTGATGACTGCTTTATCTACCTTTTCTCCCAGATAATCCTCGGCATATTTCTTCATATACTGAAGGATCATTGCCGAGATCTCCTGCGGCGTATAGTCCTTGCCGTTGACATGAACTTTCTCATTCGATCCCATCTTCCTCTTGATCGAAGAAACGGAATCCTTATTGGTGACGACCTGTCTCTTGGCAGCGTCGCCGACGATGATCTCACCGTCTTTGAATGCGACCACGGAAGGAGTTGTTCTGTTTCCTTCAGGGTTCGTAATAACTTTGACATCCTTGCCTTCCATGACGGAAACGCAGCTGTTTGTTGTACCTAAATCAATACCGATAATCTTGCTCATTTCAAATCCTCCTTTATTCGCTGATCTTGACCATTGCCGGTCTCAAGATACGATCTTTCAATACATAACCTTTCTGTAATATCTCAATGACGATGCCTGACTCCGTATCCTCTTTCTTTTCCTGCATGATCGCCTGTTCCAGATTGGGATCAAACGGTTTGTTCAGACATTCAATCTCCTCAACGCCCTCATTCTTCAAGGCGGCGATCAGCTGATTGTACGTCATTTCAATTCCTTTTTTGAAACTCTCATCACTTTCGTGAACCTCTGTCGCCAGAGCTCTCTCCAGATTGTCGATGACCGGCAGGATCTCTTTCGCAAAAGACTGTATCCTGTACTTTCTGGTCATCTCCGCCTCTGCCGTGAGCCTCTTCTTCAGATTCTCCGTATCAGCATAGGCTCTGGCATAATCATTCTTCAGTTTGTCGATCTGCTTCAGAAGCTTATCTGTTTCCGATTCCTCATTGATATCCTCAACGATCTCTTCTTCTTCAACAGCCTCTTCAGCGATCTCTTCCTTTACATCTTCTTCCTTGATCTCTTCATTTTCAGGAATTTCTTTTTTCTTCTTTTTCTCTTCTGCCATAAAACTCCTTTCTAATGAAACATGTCTTCGATCTGTTTACAGATGAAATCCAGAAGGTTGACAACGCGGGAATATTCCATACGCCTGGGTCCCACGACCATCAGACGCGCATTGTCATCCGGATTGTCCGATATCCTGATCTGAGACGAGACGATCGCAATGTCATCCTTCCAGACCAGTTCCGTTCCCTTCGGGGTCACGGCAACGACTTCGTTCTCGCTCATCTGCCGATCGACCAGCGATCGGAACAGCTTCGAATCATCGAAGAACTTCGTCAGTTCCCTCAGTTTTTCAATATCCGCATATTCCGGCTGATACATCATGTTGGTGGTTCCGTCGAAATAAAGCGTCTCAGACGCAAACTTCACGAAGGCACCGGCAAATGCGTTATACAGCAGCTCGAAACGCTGTACCGACTTCGTCAGTACGGGTTTGAGAGATTCCAGCTTTTCCGGAAGCGTATGGATCGGTGTTCCTCTTAACCTGTCATTGAGAATGTCCGTGCAGGTCTCGATATCATCGATCGTCACCTCTTCCTGGAAATTGAATGTTTTGTTTTCGGTGTAGCCCGTGTTGGTGATGAAGACACAGACTGCCGTTCTGGGATCGATCTGGAATACCTTGATGTGTTCCAGTGTCTGATTCTTGGCATCCGGTCCCAGCATGCCGGTGGCAAGATTGGTCATCTCGGAAACGATCTTGCATGATTCCTTGATCGCATCCTCGATATTCGCACTCCTGTGGTCGAAGATATTGGACAGTGCATATTTGACCTCGTCATCCATATCCTTCTTCAGAAGATGCTCGCAATAATACTGATAGCCCTTGTTGGAAGGGATACGTCCTGCGGAGGTATGCGGCTTCTCCAGATAACCCAGAGATTCCAAAGTAGCCATATCATTGCGGATCGTCGCACTGGAATAAGGCAGGTCATACTTTTCCACCAGCGTCTTTGAACCGACCGGCTCTGCCGTAGATACGAATTCATCGACAATGGCCTTGAGGATATCGACCATTCTCTGTGTTAATGCCATACAGCCACCTCCTTTAGCACTCTATACTTCCTATTGCTAAATATACTATACGCTATTCGTTTAGCACTGTCAACACATAAGTGCTAAAAAAGTGACAAAAAGAAAAACAGGTGATCCTGTTCCTCTTTCTTTCAGCTTAATGATGTACTTGTGATCAGATCCAGCTGCGATTTCAGAAAATCCACCATCCGATCTCTTGTATCGTATGTGCTCATATTCAGTTCCGAACACTCCTGAATGATCTTTGCCAGATCGTGATAGAAATCCACATCCTCATTTCCGGTAAAATAAGCCACATGGCCGATCGCCAGTCCGCAGGTAAATGCGTAAAGCTCGCCGATCGTCATCTCCGGTCCGAAATTCTCTTCGATCCTCAATAACTGCTCGATCGTCAGTTCACAAAGTTCCTTCGCATCCGGCAGTTTCACGAGCGTGCCGTCTTTTTCATAGATTCCGATTCCCATTTAGTTTCCTCCCTTTTCTTCATTATAGACACAAAAGGAGGATGAAAACCGATTACTATCTGTACAGTTTTTTGGAAACCTCTTCGATGATGGCTTGCGGGATATAGCCGCTGATATCGCCGTTGAAGGAAGCGATCTCCTTGGCGACCGAAGAAGAAAGGAAAGACAGCTCCGGTTTGGCCACCATGAAGACCGTCTCGATCTCATCATCCAGATTCATGTTGGCGGTAGCCAGAGCCAGCTCCGACTCATAGTCGGATACGGCACGGATGCCTCTGACGATGATGCGGCAGTCATTCTCCTTAGCCAGATTGACCGTGAGACCCTCGCCGATCACGACATCGACATTGCCGATGCCTTCGATACATTTCTCGATCATCGCTTTTCTCTCTTCCTTGGAAAACGTACACTTCTTGCTGCGGTTCTCCATGACGGCGATGATGAGCCTGTCATAGATCCTCGCAGCCCTTCTGATCACATCGAGGTGACCCTCCGTGATCGGATCAAACGTTCCGGGATAAATGGCCTTGATCATTCTTTTTCTCCTTTTCTGTAATACAGCAGCTTGCTGATACCGTATCTTTTTTCCTTATATATATGCATAGCGCCATACGCTTCATCTAATTCGCTTTTCTTTTCGACTTCCATGATCACGACACCGTCATCGTTTATGACATTATATCTTTCAATCAGTTCAAACAGTTCTTCATATTCTTCAAAACGGTAAGGCGGATCGCAATAAATGAAATCAAAACCATGATTTTTCAGTTTCTCAAGAGCTTCCCTGTAATCCAGCTGAAGCACAATCCTGTCTTCATGAACCTTTTCCAGATTCTTCTTTATGATCGAGACAGCCTTCCTGTTGCTGTCATTGGAGAGCGCATCCTTTGCCCCGCGGGACAACGCTTCGATGCCGATCGCTCCGGAGCCGGAAAACAGATCCAGAAACGATGTCTCGTTATGGATCATGATCGTTGAAAACAAAGCCTCCCGTACCATATCCCGGGTCGGCCTGGTGATCTCTTCCCCTTCCAGTGTCTGAAGAGGCGTTCTTTTATACTTTCCCGCTATTACCCTTAACATTTTCTTTTTCGATCCTCATCAGCTCATTCTGGGCCAGACCCAGGGAAGCCATCGAAGCCATCAGCGAAGAACCGCCGGAAGATACTATCAGTAAAGGTACGCCGGTCAATGGGATCAGACCGCTGACACCGCCCACATTCAGGATGAAGTGGGTCACAAAATACATGAAGACACCTAAGAGAACGATCTTGCCGAGCGTCCTTCTGGTCCTGATCGAAGCAGTAATGATCGGATAGAGCATCACGCCGTACATGATCAGAAGCCCGAGAAAACCGATGATTCCCAGTTCCTCCACGATGACGGGCAGGATGAAGTCGTTGGAAGGATTGGGGAAGTTCATATATTTATGGATGGAATTTCCGTATCCCAAGCCGAACCATCCGCCGTTGGCGAAACTGACCAGCGACATGATGATGTGATAGCCGTTGTCATACTGATACAGGAAAGGATCGGCAGCTGCCAGGAAACGGCCGACCATGTAATTGTCCGCATGTTTCTTCAGCAGTTCCGTCACCGGCGGGCTCAGGGCGATCAGTGCCAGTACGACGACACCGATCACGATCAGCGTCATCCAGGCCTGAATGCTTTTCAGCTCCCTGTATCCGGGGATCATCGCCATGCAATAACACATGACAAAGAGAACGACAGCCGAACCGAAGTCATGCTGCCAGACAAATATGACTGAAAAATACAAGAAAGCCATGGCGGCATAGATCTTGAAATTCCTCACGTTGTTTTCGCCCCGATCATGCCCAAGAAGCCGGCAGGCAAAGACGATCATAAAGACCTTGGCAAATTCCGAAGGCTGTATCGTAGCGCCAGATCCGATATAGATCCAGGCGTAGGCACCGTTGATCTGCCCGAAGAAACGGCAGATGATCATCATTCCCAGTATCAGGAAATAAAAGAACCAGGCAAAAAACAAAGGCATCCGCTGGACTCTCAGATTGCATAAGACCATATAAGCCACGATGCCGGCCAGCGCATAGATCAGCTGTCTCACGACGACACCGGTCAGGTAAGACGTATCGCCTGCCGAGTTGCCCATCTCCGCCGAAGCGATCATCAGCGAGCCGAAGATCAGAAGCGAAAAGGCCGCAATCGCGACTCTCTTGTTGCCGATCCTGATTCTTATTTTTCTTTCCACAAAAACATTTTATCACAGCACTTGTGGTATTATAATAAAGCTATGCTGATAAACAACGATACCATCATCAAGGACACTGATGAAGCCATACGCAGAAAATCGGCTGATGTCGTTCTGCCTCTGGCGGATGAAGACAGAGATGTCCTGATGCAGATGCTGAAATACGTGGACGATTCCACCATACCGGAGATCGCCGATAAAGAGAACCTGCGTCCGGCAGTCGGTATTTCAGCGATCCAGATCGGCATACCCAAGAAAATGACAGCGATCATCATCAAGGATGAAGAAGGAAACAAGGAATGCGAATATGCCCTGGTCAATCCCAAGATCATATCCAATTCTTTAGAAAAAGCCTGCATGGCTTCCGGCGAAGGCTGCCTTTCAGTTGTTGAAGAACACGAAGGTCTCGTCTACCGCTCCGCCAGAGTCAAGGTCAAGGCCTATGACGCCTTACAGGACAAAGAGATCCTCATCAAAGCCGAAGGCTATCTGGCCATCGTTCTTCAGCATGAACTGGATCACTTCAAAGGCATCCTCTTCTATGACCGCATCGATCCCAAAGATCCTTTCCGCAAGGATCCGCAGGCCTTAATTATTGAATAAAACGAACTTTTCGTTTAGAATAGTAACGTACTGAAAAGTAACATATCATCAATATGTCATTTCTGCATATTTTAAAAATGAGTTTTATGGAGGCTTAATGAATAATCCAGCACATACATACAACGGTGCCAATTATGATCCGAAGACCGATACTCTTGTCTACGCCTTAGGCGGCCTGGGCGAGGTCGGCAAGAACATGTACTGCTTCGAACACGACGACGAGATCATCGTGATCGATGCCGGTGTCAAGTTCCCCGATGACGAGCTCCTGGGTGTCGACTACGTCATTCCGGACTATACGCACCTGATCAAAAACAAAGACAAAGTCAAGGCTCTGATCATCACCCACGGCCACGAAGATCACATCGGCGGCATTCCTTTCTTATTGCTTGCCTGCCCGATCAAACAGATCTATGCGCCGCGTTTTGCCAAGGCCCTGATCGAAAAGAAACTCTCGGAAAGAAGAAGACTGGCCAATACGGAAGTCATCGAGATCGATACCGATTCCTCGATACAGACCGATCATTTCCGCGTGGGCTTTTTCAATACCGTTCACTCGATCCCTGATTCCTTAGGCGTATTAATCAACACGCCCAACGGCAGGATCGTCGAGACAGGTGACTTCAAGTTCGACCTGACACCTGTCGGCCAGAACTCCGACTACCAGAAGATGGCCTACATCGGCGCTGCCGGTGTCACCTTGCTGATGTCGGATTCGACCAACGCCGAAGTCGACGGTTTCTCCATTTCCGAAAAACAGGTCGCTTCCGCGATCAACGACATCATGAGAAAGACCCAGGGCAGGATCCTGATCTCAACGTTCGCATCCAATGTCAACCGTCTTTCCCAGATCATCAAGGCCGCCAAGAAGTGCGGCCGCAAAGTCGTGGTCTTCGGCCGTTCCATGGAAAATGTCGTCGAGATCGGCATGCAGATGAAGACGATCGACGTTCCCGAAGATACTTTCATCTCCCCGGAACTGGTCAATCAGTATCCGCCGGAGAAACTCTGCATCATCTGTACGGGATCCCAGGGTGAAGCCCTGGCTGCCCTTTCCAGGATCGCCAACGGCTCCCACAAATACGTCAAGATCATACCGGGAGACACCGTCGTTTTCTCCTCATCAGCCATTCCCGGCAACGCCATCAATATCGGCGGAATCGTCAATCAGCTGATGCGCGGCGGCGCCAGAGTCTTAGAAAATAAGGCGTTATCATCCCTGCATACGACAGGACATGCCTCCAAAGAGGAACAGAAACTGATGCTGCAGCTGATCAAGCCGAAATACTTCATGCCGATGCACGGCGAATACAAGATGCTCAAGCTCCATGCCGATTCGGCAGTCGAGACCGGCATCCCGAGAGAAAACTGCTTCATATGCGCCAACGGCGATGCCCTGGTGCTGCATGAAGGTGAAGTCTACCGTTCCAATACCCGAATTCAGACCGATGCGATCTACGTCGACGGCAACGATATCTCCGGATTATCCACATCCGTCCTCAAGGACAGAAAGATCCTTGCCGACAACGGTCTTGTCGCCGTGGTCGTCTGCATCGATTCCCGCAGCAACAAGATCCTGTGCAAGCCGGGCATCGTATCAAGAGGTTTCGTCTATCTGAAAGAATCACAGACCCTGATCAGGGAAGCGGAAGCACTGGTCTATGATGCCTTGAGGAACGCCATGCGTCAGAAAGTGACCTTCGGCGATCTGAAAAACTGCATCAAGAACACGCTCGAGCCCTTCCTGTATGAAAAAACGAACCGCAACCCCATCGTCATTCCTGTCATCCTCAACCATGTCGATGCGATGCGCAGAGATTAATACAAACAAAAAAACCTTCCGATGATCGGAAGGTTTTGTTTTACACCAGTTTATCAAAGAGACGATAGAATGCTTTTCTGCTGCTTCTTGGCATCGAGACACATTCCTCGATCGGCATGGAAACGATCTCGTTGTTCTGAATGCCGACACAGTGTCCGCCGACACCGGCCACCAGAAGCTCCACGGCCTTGGCGCCCATGCGCGAAGCCAGCACACGGTCGGAAGGACTCGGTGAACCGCCTCGCTGGATGTGACCCAGAATGGTCGCTCTTCCGGCAAAACCGGTCACTCTCGAGATCTTGTCTGCCAGCGATTTGACATCGCATACCTTTTCGGAAACGATGACGATCGCATGCTTCTTGCCCTGGTTCTCCAGATATCTCAGCTTCTCCAGCACCGCTTCCTCATCATAGCCGGTCTCCGGCGTGATCAGGATCTCGGCACCGCAGGAAATACCGGAATAGATCGCCAGGTCACCGCAGCGGTTGCCCATGACTTCAACAACGGAACAGCGGTGATGGGAATTGGATGTATCCCTGAGCTTATCGACACATTCCACAACGGTATTGAGTGCCGTATCGAAACCGATCGTATAATCGGTGCCTTCGATGTCATTGTCGATGGTTCCCGGCAAGGCGATGCAATTGACTCCGTGCTTTGTCAGCGCATCCGCACCTCTGTAAGTCCCGTCGCCGCCGATGACGACAAGTGCATCGATCTTGGCTTCCTTGAGCTTTTCGATTCCCTTCAGCAATACCGGCTCATCCTTGAATTCGGGAAGTCTTGCCGAACCCAAGATCGTACCGCCGCTGGCGATCGTCTCGGAAACGGAAGCCCTGGTGAAAGGCTCATAAAGGCCCTCGACCAGTCCCTTGTATCCGTCATGGATGCCGACGACTTCGATGCCGTTGGCCAATGCAGATCTTGTCACGGCTCTGATCGCCGCGTTCATGCCCGGTGAATCACCGCCGGAAGTCAGAATACCGATTTTTCTAAGCATTATCTATCCTCCTCATATTTGTCCCCGATAACACAAAATTATCACTGAGTATTTCAATCCTCTCCACGAGTCTTCTGGCATTCATCAGATTCGATTTTTCCTTGCGGTCATACTGATAATGTTTCAGAAGATCCTCGGTACTGAGGTTGGAAGTAAAGATGGTGGTCAGCCTGTTCTCCAGGCGGTAGTCCAGGATGCGGAAGAGGATGTCATCGCGTACGAATTCGGAGACGGTCTCCGAACCGATGTCATCCAGGAACAGATAATCCGCTTTCTTCAAGATATTGATCTTGGGATCGATCCCTTCCGGATTGTTGGAAAGATCCGATTTCATCTGATTGAAGAAATTCGAGACCTTCACGAAAGCGACCTTCTTTCCCTGCTTGACCAGAGAATTCGCCAGTGCCGTACACAGGTAGGTCTTGCCGACACCCAGATCACCGCAGATATAAAGACCCTTATCACTCAATCCATGCAGGATCTTCGCCAGTTCCAGATACAGCCCCTTCTGATCCTCCGTATAGGAGATATTGTTCAGATCCAGGGACGAGAGCTCCTTGGGCACATCGCAATACAGATACTTCTGCAGCAGCGATTCTTTCTTTTTCACCTGCAGCGCATAGTCACAGTATTCGATCTGTTCGATCAGCACGCCGTCATAGACCAGGTCGAGCCTTTCGCCTCTGGAAAGCTGGCAACACTCGTCAAGGCCTTCACAGCCCTCGCATTTTTTCCTGGAATCCAGCACATGCATATACGTTGCGATATGTTCATCGACCAAAGGATCGCATTTTGCGATCCTGGAAAGATGTTCATCATTTAATATCAATTCCTTCTGATTCATTTTTTCCCCATCAGTTTCAGCAGTTCTTCCTCTTCCGAAGCAGACATCGTCTTGTTGCCGCTGCTGTCATAGACCGGAAGCCTGTCTTCTTCTTTTTTCTTTTTGTCATAAGGCTTTTCAAGTCTCTTGAGAGCCTCCTGAGCCGTATGGATATCGTTGCGGTGCAGATCCGATGCGATCGGATAAAGATAATTCTCGATCAGACGGTTGTCGCAGTTTTTGAGTCCGTGCTCCAGCAGGACATTGATGACAGCAGGAGTCAGATGATACTTGTTTGAGAGGTTGTAGATGATCTTCTTGTCATAATCCGTCACCTCTCTGCCCTCCTGCAGTGACATCAGGAAACGCAGACAGGGCACATCGTAAGTTCCTTCGCTTTTTCTGTATTCGCTCCTGGCATTCATGCACAGATATCTCAGCATCTCCAGATCGAAATGATCCGAATCAGTGCGGGCGACTCTTGGCAGATAGGTCCTCATCTTGTCGTAGGAAATATTATAGAGATCCGCCAGCAGTGCCATCTGATAAAGATTCTCCCTGGTACGGAAACGCATCGGCAGCAGATTGGTCGAAACATCCTTCAGGAATGCATCGACATCAAACATCGTATCAAAACCGTACGTCTTCTCTTTTTTCTTCTTCAGGTAAGACTCGTTCTCGGCCCTCCACTCGCTGAGATTCTCCATCGACAGTGTTCTGGAGATATCCTCAAAGCCCGTATGATCGGATTCCGTATAGACCTGGCTGGTCAGTGCCCGGTAATGTTCGCCGGAAGTCTTCAGGATGAAATCCCTGACCAGGATGTCGTCACTGATGAACTGGCTGATCTCCAGGGGATTGTTGAAGACGAAAATGTAGCGGTTATCCTGCTTCAAAGTCTTCATCAGCCGGTATTCATTCAGCTTGATGCAGTAGAATTCAAAATCATCCACCGACAGATTCAGCGTCATCAGCAGTTCATTGACCTCATCAAACGCAGCCGTACTGCCTGAAAGCACCAGATACTCATACATCGCCAGTGCGTCGTTTCCGATCAGCGGTCCATAGAAAAAGACCAGAGATCTCAGCCTCTGATTGGACAGTTCCGCATTGACTTCGATTTTATAAAGATCTTTTCCTGTCATAAG
>JAEEGG010010359.1_pt1 | contig 20610 bp, 24 predicted proteins | sample 9134161 | NCBI WGS metagenome assembly JAEEGG01 (sample SAMN16246543, study PRJNA631951) | gut metagenome | biome: gut microbiome; feature: rumen; material: CR-attached | host: Bos | place: Iran: Karaj | collected 2018-10 | reverse complement strand
GGTACAGCCTTGGAACGTGTAGTTACCCGTCGTTTGGACTTGGTCAGGAACAATGACAGAGGTCAGATGAGTACAGTCCTTGAATGACTTGCTCTCAATGAACCTGACGTTGCGGAGATTGAGGGAGTCTATGGCTGTACCCTCAAAGGAACTTGTCCCAAGACGGACGATGGATGAAGGCAAGATGACTGTGTTGAGGCTACTGCACCCGGCGAAGGTCAGGTGTTGAATGGAACGGTAGCTACCGAGTGTGGCCATGCCTGTGAAGAATTGGAATTCCGGGAAAGCTATGATTGTGCCGTTACCTTGGAAAGGGCTTACTGTATCTGATGCAGATCGAGCCTGAGCGGGTGTGACTTCATTATAGTACCCACGAACAGATTGAGAGTTAATTGTTCCTCCCCATGCAGTCACACATAGTGACTTGACTACCGAGTCAGAAAAGGAAATTACTCCTTTGATAGGCTGAATTGCAGAAGATGATGGACTGCCCGAGCATATGCCGCTTTTAAACGCCACAATCCTGTTTGGTGACACCGTAGCGGGGGTCTTCCCCGGATGGAATGCGATGATAGTTTTGACGGGCATTTAGCTTGATAACAACTCATTATTTGCCAAATATTTATAAATTTTCGAGAATCTCTCGGGTGTATTCAATAAATTCTCGTACTTTTGCAGAATACAAAGTGTTTGGCTTATGATAATTGAGAATGTTTTGGGTACCTTCGAGGTCGATGAGGTTCGTCGGACTATCAAGGCAATCAGCCTTGTGGAGGATAAGTTTTTGAAACAATACCTGAGCATTCAATATAGTTACTCAAGGCATGATTATTTACCCCATTTTGGCTATATGCCATTGAGAACGGTCACCCGTGAAGTCACTGATTGGCGAACTTTGCTCATCAAATCCTTGAAGGAAGGACTCTCGTTTCCATACTACAGCAACAAGACGAGGTACTTTATCATCTTGGACGAACTGTTGCCGACCGACCCATCCGTTGTCGGCAGAAGGAAAACACCATACATCGTTAATCAGGCTTTGTCAATATACGACCATGGTGTCAGTTGTGCATATGCCCTTCCTCTTGACTATGAAACAATGGAGCGGGTCTTGGAGGAAGAGGACTTTACCTCATCCAATGGAACTGATATTGTTACTTTCACAGCCTACAATTCGGACAAAGGTCTTTCAAACTTCGAGCAGATGTCTATTGAAGCGATGTCTACTGCCGAGAGTTTGGAGATAATAGACGTATTCAAGAAACAGGTTGAGGAACTGCATCGTCAATTGGGCTCTATTCAAGAAATCTATGTTAAGGAAATAGAGAGACTTACAAGAGAACGTGACCACGCTCGTGAGGAATTGGCAAAAGTGAAAGGGAAAGCGTCTGCCAAGGCACAACGGATGAAGACAGGCAATAAAGTAACGAGGCTACCCGACAACCCGAGATGGAACCAAATCAGGTTAACTCACCTCTATGACAAACTGAAAGAGAGCGGTTTTATTGATGACCGCACCCCTTTGGACGTATTCCTGTTTCCTTTTGGATATGGTAATCTCAAAGCCAATGACCAAAAGATAAAGTGGGCCAAGAAGGCCAAGACCAACAAGTTCGGTAGTAAGAAGTCTCTTCTTGATTTGCTGCAACAGATGGGCTATCGTAGACCACCGATTTCAGTAAAGTGCATTAAAGATATATTTGTTTTTGATAATGTCAAACGGGGATTTGGCCAACCTGACATGATGCCACATAAGGACTTAAGTATGCCCATTAATGAGGAGTATCATGATGATTTGGCCAAAATCATCTCAGAAGTTTAGTGTTTTTGTTTTCATTGTAACCTATTGATTTTCAAAAATCTTTATACTTGTTTTTGAGTATAAAGGTGTAAATTTATACCCCTCAATTAAGGGTGTAAGCATATTTTTTATCTCAATTGTTTCTTCTAATTTTGCAATCAGAAACAAGAAAGCCTTAGTCGGATGTTCGACGGGTAGCCCCTTGTTTCAGTAGAATTATGAACAAAAAGAAGAACATGGCCAACAAGGTAACTGTTGAAGGAATGATTTTTCATTTAATTGATGACCAAAATGTTAAAAATGACATTGTCTTTCGTTTAGGATTGTTGTCTGCATTCAGTCTCATTTGCAGCGGTGTATCGAAAAATGACATTCATCGACTTGAGATAATGACAGCTACATCAGTCTACTACCTTGTAGAGAAGTACATTCCTGACTTTAAACTAATAATGTCACAAGACCCAAATGTCGCCTCCTCCTTTATTGACTCGTTTACTGATGTAGTGAAATCGATGGCTAACAGTATGTATCTAACTTGCCTGAACATGGATGACCCCAAACATCCACATGTAGACCTCAACAAAGTAGCGGAAATCCGTACAAAACTATTTGGATTAGACTAATTTTGAGATATACTATATCATATTAATTTAAATTTTACAATTATGGGAAAAAGAAAAAATTTGATTGCGTACTACGAATGGTTCAAGACGAATTCGTTCTTTGGGATTGGGCAGCGAAAAGCCAAGCTCTTCATGAACGCCCACATCAAGGAGTTGGACAAGCAGTTGACGAAGTCCACTGACCTCAACCGGGAAGCTATTCTCATCGAGAAAGCGACTCTGACATTTCTTCGCGAGGCATTGGAATGTGAGAACTGCAACATCAATGCCAAGAAGTACTTCAACACGGACGGATTCTCCTATCAGGACCACAACTATGCCCATAAGCATGCCCTGATAAGGTCCTTGGTTTCACTCGCAGACGAATTAGGTCTGACATACGGCTATGCTGTATCAGATGACTCTCAGACAAGACATATCGTGTACTTCGACCTGCCCGTCACGGGTGAGCAGATTTCCTTTCATGCGACCTTGTCCAATGAGACACTGAGGGAGGTACCCAAGTATCCAAAGGAATGGGACCAATTGCAGAATTCGACACTGTCGAAGATTGAACGAGCTTTCTGCCAACAATTTGGTGACTTGCTCAAGGCTAAGTTTAACATCGCATTTACTAACAATCAAAAACAAACAACATTATGAGAACAGTTAATATTGACGAGCTTACACGTAAGCTTAACACTTTTAGAATGGAACACCTGAATAATACATTCATGTCTTCTGAACTTAAAGAGTCTTTGTACAATCTCGGTTTTAATAGAAGTGTTGTCTCGAAGTTAATAAAAGTATTTCCATTTGAAGATATGGGAGGCGAGAAACTATATGGTGTTCCAAAAGACCCAATACCCAGAACGTATGTCAATTCTCTTTATGAAAAGTATCGTCAAAAGGCAATGGAAAGCTATTATAGAAGAAAGAATACTTCTGAGGAAGCGGAGAAAACCAACGAAGAAGTCAATGAGGAGAAAGCTCTTGAAGTGCTACTGTCTAAAGGTTATCAAATAAAGAAACTTATTGGATTTGATACAGCTCGCCTTCAGAAAGAGAACCCGGAGATATATCAGAAATATCTGCTGTATAAACTCATATAGAGAACTGTCAGTAACACGGATAAAGAAGTCAGCCCGGTGCTTGGAAACATTTTTTTCCGGGCTGACATCATAACTCGACTAAGGTATTTATTCCCCAAATGTACCATACCCGTGAGCATATAAATAAGAAAAGTCATAACTCGACACTATGGCAAGAAAATCATATAGCAAATTCGACATCCTGATGTCGGAAAAAGAGTATAATACCAAAGTCTCTCCCAAGGATGTTGGTCACATTTGGTTTAAGCATCTCGAAATGGATTTTAGGGACTTCCTTGACTTCATTTGCAAAGGACATTCTTTTGCTCACAACTTCCTCCTCCCAACAAAAGAGGAAAGGGATAGTTATATTAAAGAGCTAATTGCAAAACACTATTGGGGTAAGGCACCTAAAAAGCCGTTTTTTATATCTAAGAATCCTACCAACAAAAGGTGGATATGTACTGAACAGGAAAACAGGTTTTTATCAGCTCGGTTTGTGGTTTATGATTTCGACGATTTCCCACTGACATTCCAAGAGACTATCAATCGCCTTTCAAACTTTCCCCCCAATATAGGACATTTATCATATAACAATGGGGTCAAAGGGAAAGGAAACCGTTTCCGCCTGATGTACTTCTTCCGAGAGAAGATTGAAGATAAGGGTTTATATACCATGATGTATGTTGCCATCCGCCGTCTAATCTTCGAAGAATTAGGGCTTTCAGAGGACTTGATGCAGGATAATCGCAATCAGTATGCTCATCAGCTATTCCATGGAAATGCTCGGCTCAAGAATCCTTTGTCTCGTGCTAACGGAACCTTTACAAATGAAACCTTTTATAGTTTGAGTGAATTTGAAAAGTATTTAGATTATCGTCGAAAGATTATTTATGGATGCGTGCCAACAAAAAACGAATCATTGTCACATAGTTCATCTTCGGTGCAGTTCTATCAAAGAGCTGTTCCAAAGGGACATTTTCCAAATAGTCTTATTTCAAAGGTAATTCTTCCAACGAGGGATTATTGGAGTGAGGGAAGCTCCATTTATTCAAGAAATTATTGGCAAAAAGCTGCTATGCCGACACACACACACGACACACACACAGGTATCCTTAGAATGTCACCTCAAAATTCCCCTTCTTCAGAAGAAACGATTCAGGCTCTTTTCAACGAAAAACCTTTGACAATACAGTTCCCTGAATTAGCAACAACTATATCTTCTGAGGGTACCTGCTTATTAAAACCCACTCGTGAACAGACACTCTTTGCTCTGTTTTGTTCCCAGAACGGTTTGGTTGTAAAATCACCTGACATAGAAAAAGATACTACTGTTCCACTATGGTCGTTTTGGGTAGACAAAAGAATTCATGGAACTGAAGTAACAGAAGAAGACATGGAGAAGCTATTTTACACTGTACAGAATTGGGAATTTATGTATGAGGCTTTCAATATGAGAAGACTGCAAGACCTTATTGCAAAGTATGACAACTTCTATCCAAATGTCATTCGCACTGAAGTTTTGGGTCCTGATGATGTCAAAATGCTGACCATACCTGACGATTACATAGAACTCCGTCGGAAAAGAAGCTGTTTCAGAAATGGACAAAGAAGACGAAAGACATTGTATCGGAATGGAATAATTCGTAGAATTGCCACCCGAGACAACATCTCTTTCGATTGCCTGTTTTTTAGACTAATATGGGAATTTCAAAAGTATATGAGAAACACTGAACAAAACGGTAGGAAATGTGACGCTGATAACATTATCAGAACAGGTGAGATTTTTCATGTTGCGTTGGAAGTCGCATTCGCCAATATTGCCATAATGAAAGAACGTCTTGCTGAGGACATGAAGCAATGCCGTCCCAAGACAGGAATGGTGGTTAACCCTGCTTACTGTAAAAAACATGGTGTTAGCGCAAAATCTGTAAAGAATGTCCTTCTTGTTAAAACCTGCGGAATAGAAAACATGATAGACATCATTAAAGACATGAGTAACGAAGATGCAGTTGCTACAATCAACAAAAGTTTTGAGGCACAGGAAAGGTCTCCTATCAGCAAAAGAACCTATCAGCGTTGGAAAAGTAAAAACAAGCATTTGTTCGAATAGGTGACATTCTAAGAATAACTTGTTTTACTATAAATACGCCATGATAACGCGAGAGAACTGTGCCAAGGCAGCAATCAGGTACATGAACGAAATGCCATATCGGGAGTATGCAATACTCAACCTGATAGGTCAGGCTTTTATATCAGGGGCAGATTGGATGGCTGAACAAAAAGGGAAAGAGGATGAAGCCAAACTTGACCGCATCCTCAGCGAAGTGAGAACTATAAAGGGCTACCTGTGATAGGTTAGTCGAAGAGAGCCATCTGATTGGGTTGGAAGACCTGTCGCTGACGGAGTCTCTTCATTTTTTTGTCATAACTTCGACGCTCCCGATGATACTCAGGGAAGGCATATCGAAAGTCTCGTAGGGCATCGCCCCTTTCCATTCCACGATGGGAGTTCCAAAAAGCGGCACACTGAGATTTGAACTCAGGATGTACAGCACAATAGGTCTTGAAAAATGAGCTTTCTGCCATAACTTTTCTTTATTGCCCTTGTGGTGACTTCGATGGGGGGCATAATGCCCCCTTTTCTGTATATATTCGGCTTTTTCAATGGCTCAAAAACTGTCTGAATCAGAATGAACAATACAGTTCCGTCAGCGGGTCTCGCCCTTCGGAGTACATGGTAAAGAGGCACTTTCCGCCGTGCTCCTCGACCACGTCGTACATCTGCTCAATCTGAGCCTGTATCTCATTGGGCAGTTTTCGAGCATAGTAGAGGACACCGCTGAGAAAGTCCATGGGAGTAGAGTTCTTGCAAATAAAGTTCACATCGGTATCATGTTCCAACAGCCACTTGACCTTAGAACAGCACCACCTTAAATCATCAATATGCATGCCGGGCGCAGGCCCCCAATAATCATTTCGATAGTTGGAGAAGATGGCGTTACAGAGGCACCACAGCGTAGGCCTTGTGGAGTAGCCACGTCGGAACATATACTCGTACTTCCGCTTTTCCTCCTCCCAAACCTGTTGGCTCGTCTCGTTACCGGGGACAACCCGTTCTTCCCATAGGTCATGTCGGAGCCATTCTTTCTGCTCTTGGGTATAGCTGTCGTCAGCCCAAACCCGACGAATAAGCTGCCCCAAGGCTATCCTCGACTTTTTGAAGTCCTCCAAGTTGCCATCACGTAGTGAGAAACTGTAACTGCCCTCCTCACGGGTAGGCCACCTGTCCGCAAAGAAAAGTAACTGAAACATCTTCACTTCATCCTTGGCCAAGGTCTCATCATATCCGATGCCGATATTCTTCAGGTCATTGGGATAGATGCTGTTCCGTTGAATGGCGAAGACCCTCCAAACCCTCCTGAGTTCCGACATTGGGACTGTTGTGTTAGGATGAACCCATACCTTCGTAAGGTACTGCCACGTCCCACAATAGCAGTCAAGTTCGGACAATTGACGAAAGCAATCACGGATTGGGTTGGCTGCCCTTGACAGAACGCACCGGGCGGAGTAGATGTACGTGTCAGGTCCATAGAATTCGTAGCAGACATTCTCAGGGACAGGCTGAATCTCGGAGTGCTGACACATGATGTCCTTCACCTCCGACTTGTGAATTCTGTCGAGCCTAACCCATCGGTTGTAAGCCCAACAGCATTGATGGTCTATAGGCTTGGGAACAGGCTCAGTCAGAATGAGGTACGGTAACCGCTGCCGCTCTGAACGGAAGTAAGGCTCGTCATCGTCCTTGGCATCATCGATCTTTCGCCACTCGGTGAGTATAGGCTCCCACTTGTGGTTGAAATACCGAGGAACGCCATCACGGACTGTGTAGATGACATCGCTGTCCTCACCCCAATTATAAATGTAGTCGTACTCGGCAGGCGACAGGTGCTCGCCTGTCTTAGGATTGCGCAAGCCTAAGAGTCCATCAGCAACAAAGTATTCCCGGTCCTCGTCCTTTCGATTAGCTGAACAGCATCTATGAGAGACCGTGGTGTAGTGGCTCCCATGGTGAAGAAAGAGGAAATGCTTACACAGCTCGACTTGGTCGAACCAAGGCGGGATGACTGAGGTGCCATCCGTCATCGTCCATCCCATAAGGTTGCCGTCCTTGAATGGAACAGCATCCATTGCCACTTCCAACAGCTTGCTGTAGTTCCACTTGTCGATTGCGATACTCCCATCGGCATCCCTACTGAATGTTGTCCAACAGGTCTGAACCTTTTCCTTCTTCCCCTGAATGTCGGATGGTTCAGGAAGTTTGTTATAAAACACCTTTCTCATTCTTATCTTCTCTAATGTTGCAGTGCAAAGGTAGAAAAAGGTATTCACGTCAATAAAGAACTTCCTACGTATAATGCTGAAAAAAGGAACTCCATCTATTGAAGTTCCTCCTTAAATTCCCTGACGCATCGTTCCACCGTGCTTAAACTGACATTACTCAACCGGGCGACTATGCGTTGCGAGTATCCCTTCTTCAAGTACGCAAGCATCTCCTTGTACTGCTCACGTTTCTCCTCATGGGTCTTCCCGCTACCTTTGGGACGACCAATAACGCCACCGCGTTCAATGTACCGTTTAAGACCCGAGTTCAGGCGGAACTGAATGTTGTCTCTTTCAAGTTGGGCGCAGGTTGACAGCACACTTATAATAATAGGTGCAAGCATGCTCGGCTTACCTTCGTCATCAAGAAGGGTGAACTTCTCCTTTTGAAGGTAGAGGTTAATCTTATGGTCAATCAAGTCCTTAACTGTTGCCAAGACCTCGAAAGAAGAACGACCCACTCGGGACAGCTCGCTACACAGAAGCATATCAACTCCATTCTCCTTGCAATAGTCAATGGCTTGCGTCAGGACAGGTCGCTCCTGATTCTTCTTCGCTCCGCTGATGTGCTCTTCGAAGGTATTCACCAAATCTAACTTGGCTGACTTGGCATATTCTTGCAGGTCCAACACTTGTCGGTCTGTTGACTGTCTGTCACCGACTGAACTAACTCTCGCATAAATTACAGCTTGTCTCATATTTTACATTTTTAAACTTTAATTTTCTCTTTGACTTTCCTGACTACTTAGTCAGATTATGAACTTGGGACCCTCATCATTTCGAATGGCAGACTTTTGTGAATATTTTGACTACAAGTATTCAAAGAACTGTTTTTTGAATACATTCAATCAGAATTGGACTTCAAGAAGGAACTCTTTTACCCGCTTGTTATAGTCATCCGTCCGCTCAACCTCCCTATCGATGACATCAACAAGTTGGTCTATGTAAATGTTCTCGAATCGGGCATGAGGGTTCAGGTACTCATCAAGCAGAACAACAATGAAGGCATCGTCACCTTCGTCGTACAGAATTTGGACGTAGCCCTGATGTTTGAAGCCGCTCACATGGAAGAGCATGCCGCCGGGGAATGGGACAGGCTCATAGAATCCCCAGGCCGACAAGACTGTCGGCTGCGATGATAGAATCTGCTTAATGTATTCGAACATATTATCCATAATCGTCTTATCATTAATGTACCTGCAAAAGTAATCGATATCTTTGTAGTTTTTTAAATACGAAGGCCAATAATAGCTTATAAATGCGGGCCGATGTTAAAATGCTGCAAATATTAACATTTCCTATTTTTCTGAGTGAATTTGAACAAAGTTGGAAGAAAATACGTATCTTTGCAAACAGATAGCGTTGGATAGCGGTCTGACCTGTCTATTTTGCGGGAGATATAGCGTTCAGCTTATCGAGGATAAAGACGGAACTTAGGACACTCTGTTGAACATGCACTCGGTACTTGGAAGCAGAACGCCCACGATAGGCCTACTTTTTATTGTAGGTCGAGTGTGGGCGCAATCCGGGTGCATTGGCTTGTCCTAAGGCCACGTCTGCGGAAGGCCCCACACTTTTTGTGTCATGACCTTTTTGCATTCCTCCACCCATTGATGGTTGATTTAAAAACTATGGTATATGGAGAAGTCAAAAGAATGGGCATCCACTACGGATGAAGAGAGGCAAAATGCCTACAAGGACGAAGATGGGTTCATCTTTACAGCCGATGGTCATAAAGTCATCGGTTACGAGTTCAACTATAACATTGATGAGGGTCTGAAGCAAAAAATCGTCGAATATGTTGGGAAACGACCAAGCAAGACACCATTGATGATTGTCTTTTATCCCAAGGCATCAAATGGGTCATCCAATGATGATTTGGACGAGTTCAAGCGTTGGCTGTGCTCTCAATTTGAATGCTGTTGTATTCAGGGGCATCCATTCAGTCAAGGGAATACACGTGCTATAATTGGCAATAAGAAGAACCATGAGGTTGTATTGCTTGATGAACACCCTGAACTTAAAGAAGCGGTTTTTGTTCCAAGCCATCTGAAGGAGAATACCCAAGTCATAGTTTACCATCGTTATTTTGAGCAATTACAGGGCAAGCATCTTCGTTACGTGATAGGACTATCCAAGAAGACATCACTTCCAACCTTATTACTTATTAATGACTACAGTTTTAATGCTGACATGGAAGGAGGAATTAACCTTTCCGACGTTAATGTGATTTGCTGTAACAAACCTAAGGATTTAGAATGAATTCAGTGTAGATGGATGATGGTACCCGATATTCACCTGACAGTAAGGTCTTAATTCAGGGACCGTATGACTATGAGGAATTCTTCATCCCCGAAGGGACGGAGGTCATTGGTGAGGGGGCCTTTTGTCATCGGATGTCATGGTTGGGAGCGGCAAGAAAGATACACATCCCCCAGAGCGTGAAGGTAATCAAAAAGCATGCCTTCGAGCGTTGTTCTGCTGTCATTACATTTGACATGCCTTCTGTCGAGATTATTGAAGAAAACGCCTTTTGGCAAGCGAGCGGGATAGATAAGTTACACTGTCCCAATCTCAGGTCACTTGGTGACCATGCTTTCATTCACAGCAATATCAGGGAGATAGATTTAGGATGCAACTTGAAAGATGTCGGAATCAATCCCTTTGCTGCTACTCCTATTCAGAAGATAACCTGCTCGTCTCCAAAATATACTGTGTTGGCAGACTCCTTCTTTGTCAGGAGTGCAGGGCAGACAGAATTGATTGCCTGTCTTTCCGATGTCCAATACGCCGACATCCCAGGTTCCATCGACGTGGTGAAGGATAATGCTTTCTCATACTTGTCCAACCTAAAAGGACTTTCTGTCAATGCCAAGTTAATCGATCCTTACGCAATCAGCGGCTGTTCCAACCTCCATCTTGTCATCTTTGGACAGTCTGTACAGGTCATTGGTGGCAGAAACTTGTCAGGATGCCCTAAGCTCCACACTGTCGCTTTCGACCATTACTTTGACTACCCATTATTGGATGAAGATATCTTTGACAAGCGAGGCTTACCAAAGAAGGTCTATGTTCACGACGATGCCGACTTCCTCCTGTCGAAGTACCCAAAGGTTAAGAAGTCACTCGAACAGTTCCCCGACATCAATGCTCGGTTTTATGAACCTTCAATTCAATTCCAAATCGGTCAGGCCATAGAACGTAACGCTCCTCTTCCTAACACATATATGTCACCCATGGAATATTCCGATGCACACAACCTGATGATGTGGGACCGAGAGTGTGCTAAAGCGTGGTATTCGTTGGCTCAATTCGGACGGCATCCAAACCGTGATGCTCTTGCCCGGCTACAAATGATGGAGAATGAGAAGTGCGATTATACGTGTGATAATTCATCAACTTTAGAAGCATAAGACCTATCTTTGCGCCGAGTATTAACAAAAAAACATAAATGATATGAAACAGAAACTCTATCTACTACTGCTTGCAATCCTGCCCATCGTGGCATTTGCCGAGAGTGTTCCGACAGGAAGCGGAACCAAAGAAGACCCTTTCAATGCAGCTGCCGCTAATGCTTACGTAAAGTCTTTGGGAGCTGACGTTGTTTCTGACGAGGTGATATATGTGAAGGGCAAAATCTCGTATATTAAGAACAACTTCACCACCCGCTATGGTAATGCCACATTTTATATTGCCGATGATTGGCGGAATCCCGAAGAGACCTTCTACGTTTATCGAACTCTGTACCTCGAAAACCGTCAGTTCGTTGATGGTGATGTGGGGTTGTTCCAAGGTGACGAAGTGATAGTATGTGGCAAAGTGATTTATTACCAAGGGAACATCCCTGAAACACATGAGAAGGATAGCTATGTCTATTCCGTGAACGGATTCGTTGCACAGTCTATTAATATTGATGGCATCAACTATAACCTGTCAGACGATAAAACAGCAACAGTTATCAGGAAGACCAATGGTTATGGGGGCACCGTAATCATTCCTTCTACCGTTAGCCATAACGGAGAACAGTTTACTGTAACTACTATTGGCGATTTGGCCTTCTATAACAATACGGGAGTAATAACTATCTCTATTCCTGAGACAGTAACATCGATAGAAAGCAATGTCTTTGAAGGCTGTGTGGATTTGTCCTCTATTATTATCCACGACCTCAGCGCATGGTGTCGAATTGTCTTTAAGCAGCCCATAGACAATCCCTTATACTATGCCCACAACCTGTTCCTAAACAATGTGGAGGTAAAAGATTTGGTTATTCCCGACGGAGTGACTGCAATAAACGATTTCGCATTCTATGGACTCAGTGGTATAAGCTCTTTAACTATCCCAGAAGGAGTAAGCACAATTGGAAATGCTGCGTTCTGCGGATGCAGTGGCTTGGTGACAGCATCAATCCCCAACAGTGTTACGGTATTGGGACCAAGTACGTTCTATGGTTGTTCGAATCTGACATCAGTCAACATTCCAAGTGGAGTTTCTCTTATAGACGGTTTCTTGTTTTACGGATGCGAGAAACTATCCCATATTACAATTCCTGCAGGAGTTACTGAGGTGCGGAATGACATCTTTAATGGCTGTACAAACCTAACGGAGGTCTACTGTTTATCACCTTCGGTACCCACTACGGCACAAAATGCATTTGATAACTATTCCTTGCAGTCATCAACGCTATATGTTCCTGTCGCGGGCTATGTTGATTATCGCAGCGCATCACCATGGAGCGGATTTGGCACTATCAAGCCCATCCCCGGCTCTGAGGTTGCTACAGGTGACGGTACGCTGTCTTCACCCTTCAACCCCAAAGCCGCCAACGATTACATCAAGAGCTTGGGTCTTGATGGTGTATCTGACAAGGACATTTTCATAAAAGGGCGTATCTGCTCTATCAAGAATGAGTTTACTTCGCGTTATGGGAATGCCACCTTCTACATCTCCGAGACGGGTACTGATGCCGACGAGCAGCTATATGCGTATAGAACTCTCTATGTAGGTAATAGGAATTATCTCGATGGAGACACACAGATAGCGGTTGGGGATGAGGTCATTCTATGTGGTAAGGTAAAATATTACCAAGGGACTACACCTGAGACCTTGGAAAAATGCTGCTTTATATACAGTTTGAATGGGCATACTGCAACAGTTGTGGAGCCAAAGGGAAGTGGCACGTTATCCGACCCGTATAATGCATCGGCAGCAAACTCGTTCATTAAAGGGCTTGCTCCTGATGCTATCTCAAGTAACAACATTTTCGTAAAGGGTAAAATATGTGCCATCGTCAACGAGTTCACCACTCAGTATGGCAATGCAACGTTCTACATCTCCGATGACGGAACAACATCAGGCGACTTATTCTATGTGTACAGGACTCTACACCTTGGTAATAAAGTCTATCCTGAAGGAGGTTTGCAAGTTCAATTGGGTGATGAAGTTGTCGTGTGTGGCAAGGCCATTTACTATCAGGAGACAACGCCTGAGACCTCAGAGAACAACAGTTATGTCTATTCGTTGAATGGCGTGACCTATACTGAGGTTGACGGACTTGCTTATTACGTTGATACCAACAAACAGACTGCTGAGTTCACAAGTAGCGGCTATCAATACTCAGGTGAGGTCGTTATTCCGTCATCTATCGACTATGAAGGTAACTCCTACGCTGTCACATCCATCAGCAGCCAAGCGTTCCAAGGTAGTGAGAGCATAACCGCAGTGACCATTCCGGGCAGCATAGTCAGCATCGGCGAGCAAGCGTTTGAGGGATGTAATGGGTTGACCACTATCACCACCAACATCGGCGAGCCCTTCGCAATTTACAACGTTTTCCCTGCGAACGTTCTAACTTCCGCTACCCTGTATGTGCCATATTTGAAGAAGGCTGCTTACCAAGCAACTGTCGGGTGGCGAGACTTCTCGAATATAGTAGAGTTGCCCGGCGGTGATGTCATCACTGTCACGGCCAAGAGCTACGAGCGCGAGTATGGCGAAAAGAATCCGACCTTCGAGTATGATGTGACGGGTGGTACAGCTGATGGTAATGCCGTTATCACCTGTGATGCAACAGCCAATTCTCCCGCGGGTACTTATCCAATCATTGTCAGCCGGGGCGACGTGGCAAATACTTATGCTACCTTCGTCGAAGGAACACTGACCATCACCAAGGCTCCATTGGCCGTGACCGCTAAGTCTTATACGCGCAAGGAAGGTGAAGACAATCCGTCATTCGAGCTCACTTACACAGGATGGAAGTTAAATGAAACTGAAACTGTGCTAAATGCTCTCCCGGTTGTGACGACGGATGCTACGAAGGACAGTCCTGCGGGAGATTATGTCATCAGTGTAAGTGGTGGCTCCGCCCAGAATTACACTTTCAACTATGTCAATGGCATTCTGACCATTGAAGAGACCTCAGGCATCGCAACAATAAGTGGTGACGGCAACCCCTTCGACGTGTACACCATGAATGGAATCAAGGTTCGTTCTAAGGTTACGTCACTCGGAGGATTGCCCAAGGGATTGTACATTGTCAATGGCAGGAAGGTAAGTAAGTGATAATCATCTGTTGGTAATAATAGCGAGGGAGTGACCGTTTAAAGTCACCCCCTCTTCCGTCTGTGTCCTAAGTGGCGTTCCGATAAGGTGCATCTATTACAGACGGATGCCGTCAATGTCAACGTCAATTTCGAAAGTGTATTCCTTGACGTATAATAAGTCGTATATTGCATAGTTGGTATGTTCCAACCAATAATTCAGCAGCCGGGGGACCTGTTGGCCGAAGAGCCATTCTTTCGTTGAACAGTAGAGTTCCTCCATTCCTAAGAAGTTCTCTTCACAGTCCTCTTCATTATTCTGAATGAAGACACCACGCATGAGGTTGATGAAAGGATTGTAAGTGCCGTCGCAAAGAGAGTTGACGATTTCTTCCTCCTCTTCACAGAATCTCGGTTGACTACGAGGAAAGGTCGGCATAATAGTTCCGATGACAGTAATCTTGCCACCGACACCTGAGTCTTGAACGGCCCTGTAAACAGAACAACAACGCTTGTATAAGTCGGCGATAGCATGGCATAGGCTAACGGACAACTCATGCATCAAGTCGGCATTGTCCTTGTTATAGACGAAAGCATCATCGAACATGCGTTTGCGATGCCTGAGATTTATGTCTGCACCCTCATAATCATCCATCAACATATTGCGCAGGTCCCTATAATCCTTGCTGTCATAGATGGATAAACCTAATTTGTTATTCATATGCTACTGATTGTTTGATGTCATCAAGTTCTATTCGCAAGCAACCTTCAAAGTCGCGGATATACATTAGGTCGTACAGAGAGAAGAAGGAATGAGAGTGCCAATGATGGAACAACATCGTTAACGGGAGGTCTTGATTCCATTCCTCGGGCAATTGTTCATCCCACGGCTGTTCTTTCGGCTGTAGCTGCAAGATGGCCTTCTCATCATATACCTCCTGATGACCTGCACGATGCATCAGATTAAATGCATCGTCAAACCCCGGATTGTATCTGTATTCTTGAAGGGCTTTCCAAACTTCTTGTTCTTCCATATCTTGGACAGGATGGAGTTCGGGATAAACCATTCTCAGCTTTGCAACCAAGGTGATGTCATTCGTCATATCCACCTCATTCAACTGTTCATACAACGGCCATGCCTTCCTGTACAAGCTGATGACGGCATCGTTCAGCCGGGCGCAAAAGACTCTAAGCAGTTCTTTGTTTTCGCCTGTGTACCCGAAGGCATCCTCGAGCATCTTTCGTCTAAGTTCGAGACCTTTCTGAACGGCTGTCTCGCATGTGCCCTTCCGTATCAACTGACAGGTGGAGTTCCTTAGGTCCCGATACTCTCGGCTCTCATATACTTTCATTCCGTGTTTCATTCTTTAATCTATTATTCTCAGGCTATCCTCACTATCGAATGTATCGTCACTGATGATGATGGTCTGCCCTTTATTAATATTCACCTTAATGTCCTTTATACCACTGAAAGCTCGACTCTTGATACGCTGTACAGAGGATGGGATGTCAATAGACCTCAGAGCCTTGCAGTCCTCAAAGACAGACCTTTCAATAGTTGTTAACCGCTCAGGGAGATGAACTTCTTCAAGGCTCTCGTCCTTCTCAAAAGCCGATACGCCGATTGACCGTACCGAGTGCGGAATGTAGGCAGTCTTCAATGAGAAGTTCGCACCGAAGGCGTGTTCGCCAATCTTTTTCAAGCCGTCAGTCAACATGACCTTGCTGAGACCACAGGAAAAGAAGGCAAATGACGGTATCTCCTTGATACTATGTGGAAGGGCAACTTTTTCTAAGGAATGACATCCCCAACATATCCGTTTCCCAATTGCTGTTACAGTCTGAGGAATGGCAAGTGTAGTCAGAGCAATACATCCCATAAATGCTGCGTCACCGATAGTCTCCAATCCTTGGGGAAGGATGATTTCCTTCATGTTAAGGCGGTTAGCGAATGCCTGTGGAGCAACTCGTTTGACAGTCTGTGGCACCTCTATCGTTTCCCGATCCTCGTAACATAACAGCAGTTCACTCATGTCAGAATTGAAGAGTATTCCGTCTCTGTTCAGGTAGTGGACACTCTCTCCGTTCAGCTCTGATAAGGACGAAGGAAAAGGAGAATGCTCCATCTCAAAAACCATCAATGACCGTGGAATATTCATTCTCCTGAGCTGCGAGCAACCGAAAAAAGCTTGGTCCCGGATTATGGTCACACTGTCGGGCAATAGGATTTCAGACAGATTACTATTTTTGAAAGCCATCCGTCCAATGACCTCACATCCTTCCTGAACCTTATACGTCTTCATGTCGGGTGACGCCTGACGGAAGTGGTAAAGGGTCTTGCCATCCAAGCTATACTCGCCACCACACTCATCGATATAGGTCCCATGTCTTGTTTCTCTTTTCTTCATAAATCTGCATTATTCTGTAATTCTGCCGCGAAGATAGGCCAAATAATTATAAAAAAATGAGCTATTCTCACGTATAACGGGGCATTCTCGATTATTTTTTGTATTTTTGCAGTATAATTGAGACTTTATGGAATACAACGGACTACTTAATTCCATTCTGAGCCGCTTGGTGGCTCAACGTGATGCCCGTGTTATGGGTATCATTCAGGAACATGTCCGACAACTTCCCCCAGGTCCGTTTGATAACCTCAAGCATTTTGAAAATTACGACGAGCAGTCCGAGTTCGATACGGGCAATTTTCGTCTCGATTACCTTCTCGAACAGTTAATCCGGGGCAATGGCGACTATCAGATGATGGGAGCCTTGCTTAGGCAGAACCTCTCACAGGACGGCTATGACAAATTGTTCAAAATCCTGATGTCACATATCGCTGCCACCCCTGAGTGCCTTCAAGTAATAAAAGGAGAGTTTATGGATGAGGCTGAGGTTTCTGCCTTATTCGCAGGTGAGCCTTGTGCCAAGGTCATTGTCAGAGAAAGCACTAAAGAAGATTTGGCCAAGGAAGGGAGGTATACCATCTTCATAAGGTTCCGAAACGGTGATGAGGTACCCATTAGGTTCAATATGAGACCGTGCAAGGTAATATACCTGTTCTTTCTATTGCATCCACGACTTCTGTACTCGCGTGTTCAGCTCAGTCAAGATGCTCGCATATTCACTAATTTGTTCGCCCTTCTGTATCCATCTGATACAGATAATTTCGAACTGACTATCAGTGAGCGAAGTGATTACTTCTTCAAGCAATACAGGCCTGCGCTGAACCGTACAATTGAAAGTACCTTCGCCGAACATAATGAGGCTATAGGACGTACCAATGACCCACGCGATTTAGTGTGGTTTGTTCTCGAGTTGAACCGCAATTTGGGAAATATGTATAGCATTAGTCTTCCTGCCAAGTTCATCGAACTGCCTGATGAAATAAAGGACAACAAGAGCCTGTATTAGGCTAACTCCCTCCACAAAGAAAGGCATTATACGTAGGAAAAATTCCTTTAATGTTGCCACTTTTTCCGACTTTTGCAGCAGTAAAGCAAAAGACGGAAATCTATGGCACTTAGAAAAGAACATATACTGACGGCACTGAGTCTTCCTGAGTTTAATAGAATTCAGGCTTTAGGCCTAATTAAGTTCGGGACCAAGGGAGATGTGTCCATCTCCACCGACATGGAGTTGATGGAATTGATAGACGCAGCCTACGATGAAGGCTATGTTAGCGACATTCCTGAGTATTATCTTTCCGACTTTACCCGCTGTCGGACGAAGGCAGAGCGCATCATTGAGGAATGTTCCAAGCACAATATCGGCATCACCATCTACGGTGACGAGAACTTTCCTCTACAATATCGGAGCCTCATCAACAAAAACAAAGAAACCTGTCCTGTCCTTCTTTACTATAAGGGCGACATCAAGAGGGTCTGTTCGATGCCCGGTGTGGCAGTAATCGGTACCCGCCGAGTAACAAAGGAAGGCTATGCAGACGGAGAGTACTTCGCCCGGTTCTTGGCTCAGAAGGGCTGTAATATCATTAGCGGTCTTGCCATCGGTGCCGATACAGCTGCTCACAGCGGAGCACTGTCAGGGAGAGGAACAACGACTGCCATCACCGCCTTTGGTCTTGACATGACACCTCGGAACAACGATTATCTAATGAGACAGATTGTTGCAGAAGGCGGACTACTTCTGTCTGAGTACGCCCCCGACATTCAGGAATGTGCTGCAAGCTTGATTGAGCGCGACCGCCTTCAAGCAGGTCTTGCTAAGGCAGTTCTCTTGATACAGAGCGATGACAAAAAGGGTGGTAGTATGCATGCAGTCAGGACTGCCATAGAGAACCACAAGTCTGTATTTGCTATTGACTATCGCGATACTCACCTTTCCGGGCATCCGATGGTGCAAGGCAACCTCAGGCTCATCAGAGAAGGAAAAGCAATCCCTGTCAATAGGCAGACAGCGCAGAAGATTATAGATAGATTACATGGATAAACAGGAGGAGATGCAGATAATAGTGGATTACGGACTTCTTTCTAAACGTCAGACGAGAAGAAGGCTGATAGAGAACCGGGGAAAGGTTCTCAAACACCTGTTTCAGGTGAATCGCCTTCGAGAAAAGGAACTGACCAAGTTACATGTTACCGTTGACCCATGGACTTCAAAATTCATATGGGATGAGAGCCGGGGCGACTACTCACATGTAATGGCACTCAAAGAGCAGGTCTCAGCAACTTGGCGACACCTCCACAGCCATTGGGCCGCTTACGTCAAATATGTCAATGGTGGCGGAACATGGTATCTTGTGCCGATGGAGAAGAAGGAACGTCGGAAAGCTCTCAGGAAGTGGAGACTCAAGCCCCTTTGGGAGTATGAGCATATCGCCTTCGACGAGGCAGAATTGAACGTGTTCCCCGGCATACAGGTATACTCCAAGATTCCCAATTACTCATCAAAAATCGATTTAATATAAAAATAGAATTTATGAAGAAATTATTTTTATTGAATGGAATTGCTCCGACGGGCACCACCATCACAGAAGAAGATTTTCGAGCTGCTCTTCCTGAAGCAGAGATTATAGCTCTAAATGAGTTAGAACCGACGGATACAGTACTATTAAAGGTGACTGAGCAATGTAACAACGAGCAGCCTGACATAATTGTTGGCGTGGGAATTGGTGGAATGATTGCCGAGCAGATGCACGGCTTTCAAAAGATTTTGATTAATCCTGAATTCGTCTTTCCACAAGGTACTTGCAGTGATAGCCATAAGATATTGGCCAATCAGTTCAAAGGAATTACAGAGTTCGATAAAGAAAATACTTATGCCTTCATCAGTGATGAATTCAACCTAATGGGGGATTATCAGTTGTATCATGATAATTATCCTATAGGGGTTCGATATCCGGGTACTGTGGCCACACCAAAATATGCCCTCAAATTGATAGTGCCACTAATTCGTGTAATATTAAAACTACAATGACATGTTTACCGTTATCATTATCCTGCTGATTGCCGGGATTGTTTACTTTCTGTTTGACATCATCATAGCTATCCTTGGTGGTATTTGGGAACTTCTCTTTGGTGACTTCCTCTAAATCCTTGTCATCATGGATATGTCCTTTCTCGACCGTAGGGCTTGCCGCCTGACATATCCGAAGGTCTCCATCGGACAGTTTTCAGAAGTGTGGACTACCAAACTGAGACCCGAGGATGTGGCAGCGGACAAGGTTATCCCTTCCTTCTTGTACTTCTCGCGTACCAATGGAGACGGACAGTTCATCGTAGAAGATGCCTTTGCCCTTGAGATTGAATTGTACAGCCTATGCCGTTTAAAAATAGTCAAGACTTACGTCAGACATGGACAGGCTGTCAATGAGGACAGAGGCACATGGGATGAGCTTTGGTTGGCTCAGGTTGCACTGAAGGCTTGGCTTAACGAGAACCACTACGTTGAGCTCGTTCCAAATTGGGTACAGATGGTCAATGAATGGAATATGGCCCATCCAAATCAATTTGTTTTAACCGAATACGCAGAAGGCAAGGTTCTCAACCTGATGGCCTACAATTATGCGTTCATGAGGTCATGTGCTTTCCCGGCTATTGCATTCCTCCCTCAATCTCCGCAACGTCAGGTTCATTGAGAGCAAGTCATTCAAGGACTGTACTCATCTGACCTCTGTCATTGTTCCTGACCAAGTCCAAACGACGGGTAACTACACGTTCCAAGGCTGTACC
>JAEEGG010010351.1_pt1 | contig 20620 bp, 9 predicted proteins | sample 9134161 | NCBI WGS metagenome assembly JAEEGG01 (sample SAMN16246543, study PRJNA631951) | gut metagenome | biome: gut microbiome; feature: rumen; material: CR-attached | host: Bos | place: Iran: Karaj | collected 2018-10 | reverse complement strand
CTAGCCCGCCTAGCCGTTCTAGCCTGTCTAGATTTTCTAGTATTTCTAGCTTCTCCAGCGACTCAATATATTCTGGATGATTTAGAAAGGCTAGTGTTTCTAGAGACCCAGAGGTGCTAGCGGTGTGCTCGAATTGGTGGGAGACGAGCTGCTGTTCTAGAGTTTTCATTTTTATGAAGTGTGGGGTTTAATTATTTTTAACTGTGAAAAACAGAGATGAGATATAAAAATTATTTAATTTAGCATAATTATTCCTTTAAGTATATTGGGAAATTTTTTAAATGATGTTTGCTATGAGACGACTGGTGACAAGAAACAGATGGTTGGCAGCATATTATGTTGCAGCATTGCTGTTGTTGTGTCCATCGTTATTACAAGCACGAGAGCTGGTGCGCGATACCGTGTTCGTGTCTCAACTCCATGCCGAGCAGATTTTGCTTGGTGGGCCTACGACGATACTTGTAGACCAAGATTGCCGATTGGCGAGCATCTCTGGAAACTATCCGCTTGAAATCATTACTATTAAAGGAGCCAAACTCACCGTTGATGATTGCCATGACCAGACCTATGCGGTAGATGTAACGGGACTGAGACTGACAGGTGATGGTATGCTGCAGATTACAGGTAAGCACAATGCCTTGAACCTGAATGGAGGTGAGTTGTGTTGCGAACATGCGAAGATGCGACTCGAGGCTCGCAATAGCGGGCCTGATGGTCAGGAAGGATGTGCTTTGGCAAATGCCGGAAACATCATGATAACGAATAGCGAGGTGTGGATATATGGCGCCAATGTGGGTGTTGCCAATGCTGGCAACATCACCGTGAAAGAATCTGGCACCAGATGTTATATTTCAGGTTGTCATGGTATTGCAACCGTTAAGTCAAATGGTGGACAGGTTGGTTGGGGTACTGATACCGTGACGATAGAGAATGCTCAAGTTTACGTGACTGCCCTTGATGGAAGCGGTATCGTTGCCCACGCTGTGAGAATTGATGGCGGACAACTGGATGTTTCGCAAACCGATGGCACTCAGCACGATTATGCCGTGAGAGGCGATGTCCAGGCCACCGCATGCTCGTTGGCGGTGCATGCCGAGCAGATGGCTATCCAGGCAGATGTCGAAGGTGTGCGCTTTCACAATTGTTCGGCCTCTATCACAGCAGGAGCAAACTCCCGTGCCATTCAGGCACAGCAGATGACTATCATAGGAGATGACTCGACTACGGTGCGTATCAGTGCTGGCCGTGAAGCCATTTTTTGCTCGAGTGATCTCACAATCGACAATCACAGCGTTATGGCCCAATCGCATGCAAGAGGCCATATGGCAGTGAGTGTGCAAGGCGACATTAACATTACTATGCGCAACGGCATGCATGACTTCGTCTCGACTGTAGCACCTATGCGTGCCAACGGCCGAGTGAATATGCTGTGCCCCTATAGAGTGAACAATAATCCCATTTATAAGGTAGATGATAGTGGTCATTGGTTTGTGAATGGCGATGGCCGCGCCATTATTGGTCGCATTAATCTTACCCGTCCCAGTCTGCAGGACTGGCATGTTGTGGATAGTACAGGTCTTGCACCTTTCTCGGCAGGACATTGCACCTCAAAGGGCATTTATCATGTGGGCGAAGAAGTGACTGTGCAGTTGCCGCAGTCGCTGCTCAACTATGTGAATTGCGCCGATGAAGTACCCAGTATTGAGTGGTACAGGTCGACAGGTGACATCCAATCGCGTTATGAGCAAGTGGGAGAGGGATTTACTTACTTGACAAGCACTGCCGACGTCCAACGATATGTGTATGCCAAAATTCAGTTTGACACTCATGACAAGTGCTTACTTACCCACCCTGTGGTGGTGATAAAGTGCCAGCATGAGCATAATCCTGAAAAGCCTGAGCTCTCACTTGATCAGAACCGACTGTGGGTGATGAATCCTAAGGATAATCAGGAATATATGGTACTGAATACATTCAAGAGCGTGGGTTCGTTGCGAGAGAGTGATTGGGTAAGTGCCCAGTCTACTAACGACACGTTGGCTCCACTGCGGTTGCAGGGCACTCAGGGCGCTGTGAACTACGTCTATACGCGTTTCAAGGAGAGTGGTGAGTATGATGCCGGCAAGGTGGTGCTCTACAATGCCATCTACTATGGGAGTGGTGTGGCGACCAAGAGGGTGAACTTCAAGATCACTGGCGTGAATTGCACTGTGACCGATGATGTAGAGGGTATGAAGAATGTGCCGCTTGGCGGTGTGGTGCGCATTGAGGCTGAGCCAATGCCTGCCAATGCGACCGATTTCACCGGCATAGCAGGCTGGAACTGGATGCTCACGGGAGGAACCACTCAGGTGAATGAAGCTGGTTATGGCGTACTATACACCGATTCGTTGTGCATCAAGCCCGTAGCCTTTGACAATGAGCATCGTTATACCACGGTCTATGCTCTGCTTGACAAGCCTACTGAGTACAACCATGCTGTAATGTATGTGTACCGGAAAAGCACCGAAACCTATACTACGTTGTTCAATGTGTCGAATGCCGATAGCACCTATGAGCCTACCCATGTTGCCGTAGGCGATGGTTCTGTCTTGACGTTGTCGGCTGGGAGCAGCGTAACACTTGCCGTGGAGTGCAAGCCACAGGCGGCCTCGCTCGACGATGTTACCGCCATTCCTGAGAACTCAAGTGTGGAAGGAGAGGATGTTTTGCCGGCTTTGACCTTTGACCCTGTGAATAGGACGCTAACCCTTGATGCCACACAGATTGTGGCTGGAACCACTGGTCGCTATGCCATTAAGAAAGGTAGCAAAAAGGTAGGAGAACTGAATTTGCAGGTGGTGGCTCCGACGTGCGACTCGCTTGCCATCTTGCCAAACCAGGTGATTGTTGACCCAGCTATTGGCGTGTGTCAACTGGATGTCGTGTTCAGTCCACCCAATGCCCCAGCGCTTGTGGAGTGGACCTCTAGTGATTCTCGCAAGGCGATTGTCGACAGCACCGGTAGGGTGGTGATTGATTTCACTCGAACCCAAGTGGGCGACAGTGTGGTGATCAGCGCTAAATTGGGTGATTGCCTAGCCAGTTGTGTGGTGCACATAGGCGGTGACCAATACCCTCTGTGGATAGATGGCCTGCAGATTAATAGCATGAATCAGGACGATGTGGTGCGTGACGGAACCATGCGTCTCCAAGGCCACGTACTCACCCTTAGCGATGCATCCATCAGGAGGGTAAGCAGCCATCTCGACCCCTTCGTCATCAAACTTTCGGGCACGAATGTGGTTGATGGCATCTTGGGCGTTACAGGGCTTGAAAATGTCATCACTGGCAAGGGCCAGCTGATAGTGGGTGCTGGTAGCGACAGGGCCATTACCTCCAGAGACGAAGACTCTGTTACGCTACTCGTTACGGGTGGCGCTGCGATACATGCCACCAAGTGCCGTGAAGCTGGCATCACCATCCCGCACCTTAGCGTTACTGGTCAGGAAACCGAGGTAGTGGTAGGAGGTCTTGTACCACTGCAGGTGGCAGAGTTGTGGGGCAACATCGTATCGCCTCCAGGTGCACGACTGCTCGATGGTTTTATTGTCGATGCCGATAATAACGTCGTACGCGATGAACTGGTGGTAATAACCGGAGATGAGTTAGTGCCCTTACCTACAGGGGACGTTAACCGCAATGGCCATGTGAACGTGAGTGATGTGACCACACTGGTAAACATGATTCTGGGTGTGGTTCCCATTAACTGGGATTCGGCTGACATTGACGGAAACGGACGCGTGAACGTGAGCGACGTGACGGCTCTTATCAACATCATTCTCAACTGACGACCACCTCTGCTTCCAGCGACAATACGCAACCCCTTTTTGCAAAAAAATGCCCACAAGTGCAATAAATCTGCTATTTCTTCGTTTAACGATTAATAAGGGCGGTATGCCCTTGCCATACTAAAGAGCTAACATCAATGAAACGAACGATATACATACTTGTGGCTTTATTTGCCGGGGCATTGTTGCTGGGTCTTGACTCGTGCAAGACACCCAAGATGCGTGTTGCCGACGAGGCCTATGAGCGTGGAGAGTATAACGATGCTTCCATCATTTATCGCAAAATTTACAACAAGCTGAGCCATAAGGAAGACCGTTGGCTACGTGGTGAGGTTGCCTACAAGATGGGTCTCTGCTACCGTCACCTAAGTCAGAGTTCTCGTGCTGAGGCGGCTTTTGTGAATGCGTTGCGTTATGAGTTTGAGGAAGATAGTACCGTGTATCTGTATCTGGCACAGGCCCAGCATATGAACGGCAAATGGAACGAGGCTCGTCAGAACTATGAGCGCTACCTCACCTATGTGCCCGATAACTATGTGGCTAAGCAGGGCATACGTGCGTGCGACATGGCTCCCAAATGGAAAGAGCAGGGCTCGCGCTACACCGTGAAACTTGATAAGATGTTCAACTCGCGCCGTGCCGACTTCTGCCCACAGTATCTTGGAGCCGATTGCGACCAGATCTTCTTCACGTCATCGACCGAGAAGGCTACAGGTGAGAACAAGAGTGAGATAACTGGTACAAAACGTAGCGATATCTTCTTTTCCAAAAAAGACGATAAAGGCAAATGGCAGCGGCCAGAAGCTGTAGAAGGTGACCTGAATACCGAGTGGGACGAGGGTGTGACCTCGTTCAGCCCCGATGGTTCGACGATGTATCTTGCCAAAGTGATCAGGAAGGCCGATGCCGCATCGCCTGTCGAAATTTATACATCAGCGCGTTCGGAGGCGAAGTGGGGTGCTGCCGCCAAGTTTGATATCACTGCCGACACGTTGTCGTCGTATGGCGATCCTGCGGTGAGCGCTGACGGTAACTGGCTCTACTTCACGAGCGACATGCCCGGCGGTTATGGAGGTCTGGACTTGTGGCGCATCAACATCAAAGAACGTGTGGGAACCCTCGAGAACCTTGGCCCTCAGATTAACACACCCGGTGACGAACGATTCCCGTATTGCCGTACCGACAGTGTGCTCTACTTCTCGAGCAACGGTCACGCGGGTTTTGGCGGTCTAGACCTGTTCAAGGCTACGCTGCAGCCATCTCACAGGTGGTTTATCCAGAATATGGGTTCTCCAATGAACTCATCGGGCGATGATTTCGGCATTACTTTTGGCAAGGGAGAAACAGGCTTTTTCAGCTCGAATCGCAAGGATGCACGTGGTTATGACAAGATATACAGTTTCGAGAAACCGGAACTGAAGGTGTGGATATCGGGCTATGTGCTCGACAAGGACGAGGAACCGGTTCCCAATGCTGTGATACGCATTGTGGGCGACGACGGCAGCAACCAGAAGGCAGCCGCCAAGCCCGACGGCAGTTTCCGCTTCGACCTGGAGCGTGGCGTGAAGTATGTGATGCTTGCTGGCGCTGCTGGTTACCTGAATGCTCAGCAGCAGTTTGAAAGCGACATAGAGGAGTCGGATGCCGAATACTACGTCGACTTTGTGCTCGCAGCCATGATGAAACCGCAGGTCATCGAGAATATCTTCTATGACTTCGACAAGGCCTCGTTGAGGCCCGAATCAAAGAAAGCACTCGACGAGATGGTCAAGACCCTCAAAGAGAATCCCTATGTTACCATCGAGCTCTCGGCTCACACCGACCGAGTGGGTAGCGACCAGTATAATGACGGATTGAGCCAGCGCCGCGCACAGTCGGTAGTCGACTATCTTGTAAAGCACGGCATCGAGCTCGCACGTCTCAAGCCCCAAGGCTATGGCAAGCGCCGGCCCAAAGTTGTCACCAAGCGCATTAACAGGCTCTATCCGCAGTTTGCTGTGGGTGACACCCTCAATGTGGCACGCGTAGACTCCCTCTCTAAAGAAGATCGTGCTGCTGCCGACCAGATTAACCGCCGCACCGAGTTTATGGTACTCAGCTCCAATTTCCAGCCATTTGCCGAAGACCTCAAACGTATGCGTGAAGAGGCCGAGCGACTCCGTGCCGAGGCCGAGGAGCGTGGCGAGGTGTTCATCCCGCCCGCCTATCTGCAGGGCGAGGAAAAGGGCGATGCTGCTTCCTCAGTCACCACGGGTTCTATTGGCAACCAACCTGTGAATCTTGATGAAGATGCAGAGGCTCTGAAGAGGAAAGAGATGGAGAAGGCAGGCCTTGATCCTGATAAAGAAGGCAAGAAGCCTGATTCAGGTGGACTCTCAGGCCCAGGCATGACGGGCGGCGATAAGGGCAGCGGTTCAGGTTCGGGCCGTGGCTCAAGCTCCGGCCGCGGTTCAGGCTCTGGCGGTAACACGCAAGGTGGCACCAGGGGCTCCGACCTCGACGGCATGTCGACCAAGGAGATTATCGACAAGGCCCGAAAAGACGCTAAGAAGGGTCATTAACCCCCTAAACTTAAAACCTTAAACCAACAAGATATGTTCTCAGGAATAGTAGAAGAAGCTGCCCAGGTGGTGGCACTAGAGAGAGAAGAAGGAAACCTGCATATCACGCTGAAGTGCAGTTTTACCGACGAGTTGAAGATTGACCAGAGTGTGGCGCACAATGGTGTATGTCTCACAGTGGTGCAGTTGCCCGGTGACGGTACCTACACCGTTACAGCTGTTCAGGAGACACTTGACCGCAGTAATCTGGGTCTGCTCAAGGTGGGCGACGAGGTGAACGTGGAGCGCAGTATGTTGATGAACGGGCGCCTTGATGGTCACATTGTGCAAGGCCATGTTGACCAGACGGCAACCTGCCAGAGCGTGACCGAGGAAGACGGTAGCTGGCGTTACCGCTTTGCTTACGAAGTGCCTGCTGGCATGGCCTCGAAGGGCTATGTGACTGTGGAGAAGGGTAGTGTGACGGTAAATGGTGTGAGCCTGACAGTGTGTAACAGTGAGCCTAACAGCTTTGAGGTTGCCATCATCCCCTATACCCACCAGTTGACCAACTTCCACAACATTGTGAAGGGCACAGTGGTGAATCTGGAATTTGACATCATAGGCAAGTATCTTGCCCGCCTTATGGAATTCACTGAGAAATGAAGAAGATAGGCATCATCAGCGACACGCACAGCTACTGGGATGACCGCTATGCGGTGCACTTTGCCGACTGCGACGAGATATGGCACGCAGGCGACATAGGCAACGAGAAGGTGGCGCTGCGTCTCGAAGGGCTGGTGCCAGTGTTCAGGGCTGTGTATGGCAATGCCGATGGTGGCGTGCTCCGTCACAAATACAAGGAGATGGAAATCTTCGAGACCGAGGGTGTGAAGGTGGTACTGACACACATTGGCGGCTATCCGGGCCGTTATGCCCCGGGCATTCGCTCTCGCCTGCAGCTCTCTCAACCTAAACTGTTTGTGTGTGGCCACAGTCACATTCTCAAGGTAATACCCGACCGCCAGCTGGGCGTGCTCACCATTAATCCCGGAGCTGCTGGCAGGCAGGGTTGGCAAAAGGTGCGCACTCTTATCAAACTCACTCTTGACAACGGGGAAATAACCGGTTGCCAGGTGATAGAACTTGCTGAGGACCGAGAGAATCCTCAAGGAATTATTTTGGATTAAGTTATAAAAGAGATATGACGATGAAACACTACATGTTGCTGGCAGTGGCGGTGCTGATGTTGGGTGCCGTGGGTTGTAAGACCAGCGAAGAGAACTATAAAGCCGCTTATGACAAGGCAGTTGCCCGCACTCAGGAGAATGTGGGGCAAGAAGCTTATGACAAGGTGCAGGCTGAGAAGCGCCGTTACACCGAGGTGGTGAATGGCGACAGTGTTCGCGTGGTGCGTGCACACTGCAACATCGTTGATGGCAAACATGAGGATGTGAAGAAATATAGTGTAGTGGTGGCGGTGTTCGACCAGCTGATCAATGCTCGCTCCTATCGCGACCGCCTGAAAGAGCAGGAGGGCTTTGAATCGTATGTGGTGATGAACAACGCCGACAAGAAGTATCATGTGATAGTGCAGGGTTTTGACGACAAGCCTCAGGCTGTGGCCTTTATCAAGAATATCCAGGAGAATCCCAGCTTCATGAAGATGAAGATACTGGTACCTATTCCGTGGATTCTGGAGAAGCGCTGATGGTTGAGGGAGCGAGCTTGCTCGCGGTTAAGAGTTGGCATGAAATAACAGTCAGGTTTGTAGAATGTAGGCCCCGTGAGCCTGTGTATACACCTTCTCGGCTGAAACGAAATAGTAACGCCCTGCTTCGTGGTGATGAAGCAGGGCGTTGTTGTTAGTTGCAGTTTTGAGTGGTCGGCGTTTACTTCACCTCCCAGGTGTCGCCGGCCATGACCATCTCGCGCAGGGTCTCGAAACCTTTCTTGCCTTGCACAGCTTCGACCTGTGCCTGAACCTCGGCATCGTAGGTGGGAGCCTCTACATCGCGAATCACGCCGAGAGCGAGGGGCAGATTGTGTCCGTCCATCATGGCGAGCTGCTGGTGCAGGAAGTTGTTCTCGCAGTGTGCGTCGTGCACGAGCACGTCGTCGAGGGTGTATCCATCTTTTCCGATGGTGACAGCCTTGAGTCCGAAACCATCTTGCACGATGCCCTTGTCATGGTTCTTGCCGAAGATCATCTTCTCGCCGTGAACGAGGTGTATGGTGCGGTCGGGGCGAGTGTCTCGGTTGGCCACATAGTAGTGAATACCGTTGTTGAAGATCATGCAGTTCTGCAGAATTTCAACTACTGAGCAGCCGCGATGTTTCTGTGCCTCGACCAGAATCTCCTGCGAAATCTGCAGCTCGATGTCGATGCTGCGGGCAAAGAAAGTGCCGCGTGCACCAAACACGAGTTCGGCAGGGATGAAGGGGTCCTCGGTAGTGCCGTAGGGCGACGATTTGGAAACACATCCACGGTCGCTTGTGGGCGAGAACTGGCCCTTGGTGAGGCCATAGATCTTGTTGTTGAGCAAGATGAGGTTGAGGTCGATGTTGCGACGCACCTCGTGTATGAAGTGGTTGCCTCCGATGGCGAGTCCATCGCCGTCGCCCGAAATCTGCCAAACGGTCATTTCGGGATTAGCCACCTTGAAGCCCGTGGCCACGGCGCCGCCACGACCATGAATGGTGTGGAAACCATAGGTGTTCATGTAGTAGGGCAGGCGCGACGAGCAACCGATGCCCGAGATGACGGCTGTCATGTGGGGCGGAATGCCGAGTTGGGCCATAGCCTTGTGAAGCACATTGAGCACGGCGTGGTCGCCGCATCCAGGACACCAGCGCACCGACTGGTCGCTCTTGAAATCCTTAGGTTGGTATTTCTGGGTGTTCATATTGTTCTGTTCCATATCATTTACCTCCCATTATTTTTTTTACGCCATCTACAATGTCGTGAACCATGAAGGGTTGACCTTGCACCTTGTTGATGCGCTTGATGTTGAGATTAGGAATTTTTGACTGCAGATAGGCAGCAAACTGACCGTTGTTGAGTTCGGCTACAATCACCGTCTTGTAATTGGAGAGCACCTCATCGGTGTTAGTAGGCAGCGGGTTGATGTACTGGAACTGGGCGAAGTCGATGTTGCGGCCAGTTTTGTTGAGTTCTTCAAAGGCCGTGTAGATGTGTCCATAGGTTCCGCCCCAGCCTACCACGATGGTGTCGGTCTGGTTGTCGCACTCGGTGAGCACTTCGAGCTCGGGGATGTACTTGGCCACATTCTGCACCTTGAGCTCGCGTGCCTTGACCATGCGTTCATGGTTCTCGGGATTGTTAGAGAGCGTGCTGGTGTTGTAGTCCTTCTCGAGGCCGCCCACACGGTGTTCGAAGCCCTCGGTGCCCGGGATAGCCCAATAGCGCACGTAATCGATGTTGCGCATGTAGGGGGTCCAGTGTCCGCGCATGTCCTTAGTCACGAAGTTGGGGTGAATGTCGGGGTAGTCGCCCACTTCTGGGATGCGCCAAGCCGAAGAGCCGTTGGCGATGAAGGCGTCGGTGAGCAGGATGACGGGAGTCATGTGTTCCAGTGCTATGCGTGCTGCTTCAAATGCCATATGGAAGCAGTCGGCAGGCGAGAGTGCTGCCAGCACCACGAGGGGGCATTCGCCACTGCGGCCATAGAGGGCCTGCATGAGGTCGGTCTGTTCGGTCTTGGTGGGGAGTCCGGTCGAAGGACCGCCACGCTGCACATCGATCACCACAAGCGGAAGTTCGGCCATCACAGCCAGTCCCAGACCTTCGCTCTTGAGTGCAAGACCGGGGCCAGAGGTTGAAGTGACTGCCAGATGTCCGGCATAGGATGCACCGATAGCCGAGCAGATGCCGCCAATCTCGTCTTCCATCTGAATGGCCTTGACGCCCATGTCGCGGCGCTTGGCGAGTTCGTGCAGAATGTCGGTTGCAGGGGTGATAGGATAACTGCCCAGGAACAAGGGGCGTCCGCTCTTCTCAGAAGCGAGGATGAGACCCCAAGCAGTGGCCTTGTTGCCATTGACATCGGTGTAGATGCCCGGGCGGAACTTGTCGGTCTCGATGCGGTAGTTCGATACCGAAGCGTGAATGTTGTGTCCGTAGTCGTAGCCGCCGCGAATCACCTTGGCATTGGCCTCATAAATTTCGGGCTTCTTCTCAAACTTGCGTTGCAAGTAGCGCAGCGGTGCGCTCATGGGCAGGTTGAAGAGCCAGCATACCAAACCCAGCGCAAACATGTTGCGACACTTCATTTGTGCCTTGAGGTCCATGCCGCTGTCGGCCAGCGCAGCCTTCACCATCTCGGTCATGGGCACTTCCACAACCTGTGTGTTGAGGTGCAGTTCCTTGTAGGGCTTGTCGGTCTTGAACTCGGCTTTTTCCAGGTCTGCTTTCTGGAACGAGTTGATGTCGACAATGACCACGCCACGGGGGCTGAGGAATTTCACATTCTGCTTGAGTGCAGCAGGATTCATGGCGACCAGCACGTCGCACTCATCGCCAGGGGTGTGCACACCGTGACCAATGTTGACTTGGAAACCACTCACGCCATTGAGCGAGCCTTGCGGGGCGCGCACCTCGGCGGGGTAGTCGGGGAAAGTTGAAATGATGTCGCCAATCTCGGCCGACACATTCGAGAAGATGTTACCGGCGAGCTGCATACCGTCGCCACTGTCGCCTGAGAAACGGACGACGATGCTCTGACGGAAACGAACATTGTTTTTTTCTAACATATCGGAATTTAAGTGTTTAATAACTTGATTTCACAAGACATTTCATGAATTTCGGGGGCAAAGTTAGGCATAAAGTGGACAATAAAAAATTTTAGAGGTGAAAACTTCGTTAAATCTCTAAATTTTAAGCAAGTAGGCTGTTTTGGCAAAATGAAACGAAAAGCGGGTTTTGGTTGTCATAATGATCACGGGTTTTGGGAGATTTGTTAGCAATGTGCTTGATAAAATAATGTGATTAATAAGTGTGAGCTAAATAATAAAAAAACTCCCGCCCTGGAGAGGACGAGAGTTTTATGGGAGTTACTGAATAAGAAATCTCTTATTTGATAACTTTAGCAGCTAACTTGGTGCCATCGGTGTAAGTGGTAACCATGATGTTCACACCGTCGAATGGCTTGTTGCTCTCGGCACCAGCCAGGTTCACATACTTCACATTGGCAACAGTCTTAGCGCTGATGTCGTTGACAGCAGTAGAAATGGCATTGTTCTGCGTGACAACCATCTTGATGTTGGTAACAGCGTCTTTGCTCTCGGTATCTTCAACAAGCTGGATGGTGTAGTTGCCAGCAGCGGGCAGGCGGAAGTTCGCACCATCATCGTAGAGTGTGATTTCAGTGCCATCGGTCAGCATTTCTTGGTACAGATAGAAGTAACCCACATTGTTCTCATCGATACCACCGAGCCAGATCCAGTCGTTCTCACCAGGAGTGAGGAGTTTGAAATCGAGGCACTTGGGATCATCGGTCTGCACTGCGTCGAAGGTTGCACCGTCGGCAGTGATTTCGAGAGGTTCTACAGCATTCCAGCCGTTGAAGCCGCCGCACACATAGTACTTGTTGCCAGGGGTGTAACCAAAGGTGGCGCGGGCAAGGAAATTGGACAGATCTTGTGCTTGGAAATCTCCACTATAATTATAGTTTTCAAAGTAGGTGCAGTTTGGAACGTTTTCATCTTCAGAAGCGGTGCCCCAGAAATAGGTTGCGCCATATTCACCAGGCTCGGTCACATCGACTTGAACCAGCAGGTTGCCACCATGATAAGCAAAGGGTTCGTCGAGAACGAATTTCAGTTCAAGTGCTCCTTGCTCGGGGACGAGTGTGGCAACAACCTGAGCGCCTTCAATTGCAACTAATTCAGTGAAACTGCCTTGTTCCACCTCCATGAGCGACAAGGTTAGTTTGCCATCATAGAACTTGATGACATAACTACTAAAGTCTTGCCCCTCCATTTGTACATTAGCAAGTGTGTAGAACGTGAGTTCAGTGATTTCTCCACCAGCCATTTCGGTCAGAGAGTCGGCGGGATAGATCATCTGGCTCATTCCAGGAGTATCATACCAGAGGCCATATACGGGAATCACTCCAGAAGAATACTCACCTTCACAAACGGTCAAATTTTCGGCTTGTGCTGCAAGTGCCAGCATAGCCGCTGCAATAAGAGTAAAAATTTTCTTCATAATAAAACTGTTTTAGGGTGAATAAGAGATGTTTTAAAAAGAACTGTTTTAAAGTAGTTGCATAATGATGATGTATAATATGTTACAAATATATTGAATATTTTGATAGTTTTGTGGTTTTTATATTATAATTATTTGAAAAAACAAGGAAAACTATCAATTATTGTGAAGGTTTTTAATTTCAGTTGTGGTTTTGTGCGACTATTTGTGTATATTTGCAGTTGAAAAACTATTGATTGAACAAAAACATGACGATTATGAAAAAGATATTATTACTCATAGCATTATTAATGCTGGGTTTCAGCACCGTGACCCAGGCCGATGACTACATTGGACTGATGAATCAAACTTTTAATTGTAGCGGTGTCTATTCGGAAGAGGACATGAGGCAGTCGATACAGTCAGGTCCGCATCCTATACCCTACACCGGTAGTGTATCGTTCAACGGGCCCAAACGCAGAGTTGTGATGAAAAACCTGAATGTGATAATGGACGGCATAAGCTTTCTTTACAACTACTTAAGCGATTCGTTGGTGTTGGAGATACATGGCAGTTGCCGAGTTCAATTAGCAAGTCCCACACCGGCCATCATCAGTAAAAGTAATTTGAGGATTGTGTGTGTTGACGGAGGCTCATTTAAATTTGTTTATGGCGGTTCGTTAGCTGCCACTATCGGAGCGATTTCGATGGAGAATAATTCCAGTCTTATCTTTGAAGACGGATCTTTTATTTTCGAGAAGTCGTCGCCGACAGCCATTACATTCCAAGGCGATTATGAGCCGAGTACACATCCCGGTCCCGTCTCGTCACAGTTCACAATATCAAAGATAGCCCCCAAGTCGTTGGTGTTCAAGAACTGCAGCGTCTCGCTCGATGCCGTAAGATGTTCGGTAGTGGGCCTAAAAGGCTACATTGGCTTCCTCGACTGCGATATTACCAGTCCCGAGTCGTACACCATCGACAGCAACGGATACCTTGTGGAGAGCGATGGCACCACGCCTGTGAGTAAACTCACCATATCGCCATGCGTTCACTTTGATGCTGGCGGCTTGTGGTATAAGGGAAAGAACGATGGCACAGTGTGTGTGACATTCCAGAACCCGCTTGCGCCCCGCTACTCGAGCCTGGGCAGTAGTCTCACAGTGCCCTCGAGTGTGAAGCATAAAAACAAGACCTATTCCGTAAGCGAAGTGGGTGTGAATGCTTTCTCGGGCTGCAGCAGTCTGCAGTCGGTGAGTTGGCCATCATCGATCAAATCGATTGGATCTTTTGTCTTCTATCAATGCACTAACCTGAAGTCGATGACACTGCCAGGAAAATTGGAAAGCATATCAACAGGAGCCTTTTTGAGTTGTACTGGAATGACTACGCTGACGATACCTGCGAGCGTGAACGACATAGGTAATATGGCTTTCAGGAACTGTGGCAATCTTGCCAATATTTACTCATACATTTATGATCCCACCAAGGTGACCTACACGAAGCCTGCCATGATATTCCAAGGTGTGAACAAATCGACCTGCGTCCTCTATGTGCCTAAAGGCAGGATTTGGATATACTGGGAAACCGATCCCTGGAGCGATTTTAATCGGTTTAGTGAAATACCTGCCACCAGTGGCGATGTGAATGGCGATGGCAAAGTGAATGTGAGCGATGTGACCACACTGGTGAACATGATTCTAGGCGTCATTCCCAAGGATACTGCTCGAGGCGACATTAACGGCGACGGCAATGTGAACGTGAGCGATGTGACGGCACTTATTAATATCATCCTGAGCGCCAGTTGACGCTCAGGATGAAGGTTTAGAGTTTGGTGGAGGTTGGGTCGAGTGGTGCTGCCTGACAGCACTGCACACCAGCCTTTGGCTGACATATGCTGCTCCCTCCGTCGAGCTGGCTGTAAGGGTTTAAGGTTTAGAGTTGACGGGAAAAATTTTGTGATTGTTTTGGAGATGTGATGGGAAATGCGTAATTTTGTGGTTGTAAAACGAAGCGTAAGGTTTCGACCGGCGGTAACGCCGTGAGAATCAAAAGGGAATCAGGTGCAAATCCTGAACAGTACCCGCTGCTGTAAGTCCCGACTACCTGAAAACGTCGGTTTCACACATTGCCACTGGGCATCTCTATCTAGCAATAGACTGCATCAACACCGGGAAGGCGTGAAACAACGACTGGGACAAGTCAGAAGACCTGCCTTTTCGCTTGCCTGCAATCACTCTCGTGAGTGAGAGGGTTGCTAAAACGGTTCACGAGGCATTTGAACTGAGGCAAACAAACAATGAAGATGCGGTCTTTTTCATTCTGACATTATTCGAAATGATGCTTGCATGAAAGCCCACATTGTCGTGGCTTGTTGAGCCGTTGCAGCAGCTGTGCTGCACACCTTGCTTTGCGTGAACTCATAGTGAATTTTTAAAGATTAATTTTTTATCTATAAAAAACTATGAGACATTTAAAAAAGTATTTTATCCTGATGATGCTGCTCATGAGCGGCACCATGCAGGCGTTTACCGCAGGTCCTCAGAAGGCTTGGAGCGAGACCGATCAGGTTTATTACCTGAAGACGAGCGACAAGATGGAAGACGAGTTTGTGGTGAACGGATCGATTACCTTCCAGGCAGTGGCAACTGGAAACACCATACCCAGTTACAGGGATTGCGGTGTGACCTTTGCGCCGGCCAGTGAAGGCGAAGTGATTCAAATCACAGTGAACAGCATCGATCTGGCAGGCGACAACTACCTGCTGCTCTATGAAGGCGATGTTGATATGAGTCAACTTGGCACATCGTCGGCTTCCGATGGTGTGAACCAGAGCCGGTATATGCCGGCAGGCTGGGTCAAGAAGTACCAAAGCGGTAGCGTGGGCGAGACCTATGTCGCTACTGCTGCCAACGGCAAGTTGTCGTTTGGTTTCCACTCGACGAGTCCTAACGGCCAGACCGGTTTCAGCATCACCGTGACGAGCATGTCGCTCAAGGACATGGAATTTGGCTCGGTGAGTGCCATTCAGGAACTCAATCCTGTGAACCGCGGAGCCAAGAACCAGGCCATCTTTGGCGTTGATGTGGTGATGGATGGTGGAGGCAACCCCATGACCCTCAACCAACTCAAGATTGACGCCAGCGCACTCACTGGTACAACCCAACTGACCAATGTGCGCCTCTACAAGGGCGAAACCTACACAGCCGACAATCTGCTGGCCACAGCAGTCACTGTGGGCGATGAACTGAGCGCTGCCGATGTGGTGCTCAAGAATGGCCACAACAAGTTTATGGTGGTGGCCGACATTGATGCAAACGCAAGCGGAACAATACCCTCGCTCACCGTCACAAGCGCAAAGATTGCTGGCGAAGAGCGTGCAATAAGTGCTGCTACAGCCGATGCGGTTGTTATTAATAATGTGATACTGATGCCAGCCGAGGCAACCACCTTCGTGATTGGTGACGATGCCGCTTTCTATGACGACGGTGGCAAAGACGGCAAGATTTCGCTCCACTTCACGGGTACGGTGACCTTTGTCCCCGCCACTGAAGGCGATGCCATCAAGATTGATTTCTCGAAACTTGACATTTTCAATACCTCGTCGATTGGAATGAACGATGTGCTCAAGTTCTACAACGGCACAACTGCCGATGAGGCCAACCTGATTCTTGACCTTACCGGAACTACCGAGACTTCGAAAATTGTGAAGTCGACATCGCCCGATGGTGCGATGACCATGACGCTTGTGAGCACTACAGGTGTGCCTAAAGACGGCTGGGAGGCTACTGTGAGCCAGTTCCTGCCAGGCGATATGACCTTCAAAACACTCACCGCTCAAGCAGTTGAAAGCACTGCTACCGTGAGTGCTGGCGACCAGAATGTGCAGATGATAGTGGTGGATGCCGAGACCGACAACCAGTCGAATCCTTTGGCACTCACTGCTTTGAAAGTCAGCACCACTGCTGCTGAGCGCATTGAGAGCGTGAAGGCTTATTATCTGGGCGACAAGACGACCAATGCATTGACCAACCTCTTTGGTTCGGTGCAACCTGCCAATGGTGAAATGACCATCAGCGGCAATCAGACTCTTGCTGAAGGCCACAACTACTTTGCTCTGGTGATTGACCTGAATAATGAAGGCGTGAACAACGAGACCGTTGACCTTGCATTCTCGGGTGCAACCATTGCCGAAACCGAACAGACGGCCAGCGCAAGCGCCACACGCACCATCAACAATGTGTGCCGTGCTACACAGGGCTCGCACAGCCATGTGATTAAAGGCGACTGGACATTTACCAATACCGAAGGCTATAACGGCAAGTATGAGACAGCGATTGCCGACTATATCGTGACCTTCACCCCAGCCGAGGCTGGCACAGTGGCGCAGATCGACTTCTCGAAGTTTGATGTGTACTATTCCAGCTCGAGCTATGGCACAAAGGCCATTTATGAGATTTACAGCGGCACTGAGGTGAACAGCGCTAACCTGCTGTGGCAACTGAATGACGCCAGCCTGGCCTCGACAGGCCCGGGCAAGATTTTGCGTTCGCAGGCTGCCGACGGTTCGCTCACCATTCGCTTCAACCCCAACACCAGTTACAGTAGTTATGCCGGAACAGGCTGGATTGCCACCGTTTCGCCCTTCCAGAACCATGACATGGAGGTGAAGAGTGTGACTGTGAACCAGACCTCGACTGCCGAACTGGCTACAGGTGCTGTGGATGCCGATCTCATCGACTTTGATGTGGTGACCGAAGGCACACTCACCACCAAAGTGCTCAATAGCATAAAACTTGACCTCAAGAATAGCCACGAGGCTATTGCCAAGGTGAATGTATATTATAATAATGTGAATGACAGGAGCAGCGCTGTGGCATTTGGCAGCGTTGAGAATCCTGCTTCCAGCGAAGTGAATGTGGCTGGCGAGCGTGAACTTGCCGAAGCCAGCAACTACTTCTGGGTAGCAGTTGACCTGACGGCCGATGCCGCAGCCGAGACTGTGGTTGATGCTAAACTGGTGTCGCTGACCGATGCAGCCGGCGTGGTGACTGACGTTGAGAACGGTGACCCCGAAGGAGAGCGCGTGGTGAAGAACATCTTCCTGCTGCAGCCTGGCGAGAATGTGGTGGTGGTGAACGAACCCCTCATGTTCTACGACGATGGCGGCCCCAACGGCAAGGTTTCTAAGGGCTTGAAGGGCAATGTGACCTTTATTCCAGGTCAGGATGACTGTGCCGTGGAACTCACTACCAAGGACACCTTCTCGATTGGTTCGGGTAGGATGTATGTGTATAGCGGCAGTGAGGCCAACCAGGACAATGTGCTGGGCAGTGTGACGGGCTATGGCACCACCAATGGCCCCTCGAACCTTGTGAGCAAGGCCGAGGACGGCAAGATGTATGTTACCTATGAAGGCAACACTACAGCCACCACACTCGATGGCTGGGCCATCGAGGTGAAACTGCACCAGAAGACTCCGTTTGTGATTGAAAGCATCGTGGCCGAGCCCACTACTGCCGATGTGATGCGCAACTCCACCGACAATGTGATGCAACAACTGAAGGTGAATGTGAGCGGTGACAAGAACCCCATCGCCATCAACAGCGTGAAGTTCAATACCACCGGCACAACCACCATGAGCGACATTGCAAACGCCAAGTTATATTACACGGGTCACAAGTCGGTATTCAGCATCGAGAATCAGCTTGCCACCACTACTGTGGCCGATGGCGAGAATGTGCTGACACTCACTGAACCATTGACGATTACCGAGAATGGCGACTACTACCTGTGGCTCACCTATGACATTGCTGAAGAAGCTACTGTAGGCAACACTGTGGCAGCACAGATCGTGAGCCTGAATGCCAGCGACGAAATTACTGTTACTGGCAGTGCCGCAAGCCGCACCATCAAGGCCGGCTTGAAGGGTAACTACATCATTGGTGCAAGCGAGGCCGCCAATTATCCCACCTTTGCGGTAGCAATAGCTGCACTGCAAGGCGGCATTGAGGGCGCCGTGACCTTCCAGGTCGAGGGTGGCACCTATCCCGAGAACATCTGGTTTGCCAGCGTTCCTGGTGTGAGCGAGCAGAACACCATCACCTTCACGAGCCTTAACGGCAACCGCGACGAGGTGATTGTGACCGGTTCGGGCAGCAGTGAATATATGCCTGGCTCATCGTCGTATAAGAAGGGTATGGTGTTTGTCGAGAACACTCCTTATGTCACCATCGAGAAGATGACCTTCGCTCCTGCAAGAGAAAGTGAATACAACTATGTGGTGCAAACCTTCGACCGCAGTCGTCACTTCACGCTACGCGAGTGCCATGTGAGCGCTACTCCCGTAACCAGCGGCTATAGCGGCATTAACCTGGTGAAGACATCGGCCGGAAGCGAAGATAACTGCAACAACGACTATGCTACCTTTGAGAACAATGTGCTGGATGGCGGCTACATTGCCCTTTATCTGGGTGGCGCTAACAATGTGTCGCTCACTCGCGAGAAAGGCCTTGTGGTTCGTGGCAACACCATCAGCGAGGCTGGATCGAAGGGTATCTATGTCTATGACGAGGACGATATGATTGTTGAAAACAACACCATCAATCAGTCTATGACCCAAAGGACCGGTTATTGGGGCATTGATGTTGCACGCGTGCGTGGCAATGCTGTGATAGCGGGTAATAAGATTACCAACAGCACCAATTACTACAATGGCGGTATAGAGCTGCGCATGGAGTCGCGCGGAACAGCCAACCAGCCCATTCTCGTCTACAACAATGTGGTGAACATCACCAACTCGCCGAGCAACAGCAGCGCTGGCATCGAGATAGATGGCGACAATTCCTATATCTCGCTCTACAACAACACTGTGCGCATTGCAGGCAATGGCGGTTACGCTTACTACACTGCAACTCGCAACCCCGCCTCGTATGTGGGTATCAAGTTGCAGAACAACCTGTTCCAGAACCTGTCATCGGCTCCTGCTGATATGTTTATTCACGCTAACTTCATGGGTAAGGCCCAGTTTGTGAACAATGCACTTTATGGCGCCACAGTGCTTGCCGATACCGACATCGACGCACTCAATGCCATGGAGGGTTGCAGCGGTAACATTGTGAAGCAGGCCGAGTTCCTGAGTGAAACCGACTTGCACTTGACCAGTGCTGAGGGGCTGCAGATGGGTCTGCCGGTTGACTTCATCACCACCGATGCCGATGGTGTGGAGCGCCCTGCCCAGAATCCCACTGTGGGTGCCTATGAATATGTGGAAGTGGTGGTTGTGACTCCCGAGATTGCCGAGGGCTATCCTGTGGTGAGCAGCGTAACGCAGACTGCCGCTACAGTGAAGACCAAGTGGAATGTGAGCGGCAAGCTCTACTCGATGATCGAGAAGCAAACCAAGGCTCCTGCTGTAGATGCTCTGCTCGCAACTACACCCGTAGATGTGGCTGCCGACACCGAAGTGTCGACACAGTTCAAGAATCTGGATGCTAACACCGATTATAAGGCCTACTTCCTGCTGGTTTCAGCATTGGATCAAACCCAAAGCGAAGTGGTTGAGACCGAGGTGTTCAAGACGGCTCCTGAAACACTCACCATCGATATGACGAATCCGTTTGATGTCATTGATTCGGGCGAGAGTTCAACACTCGAAGCCACGGTGGAAGGCGGTCTGGAGCCCTACACCTATGAGTGGCGTGACCAGATGAACCAGGTGGTGGGTACCGATGCAACCGTTACCGTAACACCTGAATATACCTATGGTTACAAGCTGACGGTGACCAGTGCCGATGGTCAGACTGCAACGGCCAAGACTGGTGTATATGTGTTGGGCGCCCCTGTGACTGCTACATTTGAAGACAATTATCTGTCTACCGAGAGCTACTTCTCTGGCGATAACGACGACGATGTGTTCTACAGCGGTTCTTACGCCTTCCATGTGGCCGATTACGGAGGCTGGTGGTATGGCTTTGGCATGAGTAACCAGACCTCGACCGCATACAGCGGTCTGGACGACCAGTTCCACAGTGCTGTGGGTA
>JAEEGG010010348.1_pt1 | contig 20621 bp, 18 predicted proteins | sample 9134161 | NCBI WGS metagenome assembly JAEEGG01 (sample SAMN16246543, study PRJNA631951) | gut metagenome | biome: gut microbiome; feature: rumen; material: CR-attached | host: Bos | place: Iran: Karaj | collected 2018-10 | reverse complement strand
TATTCCATATTCTGACGAAGATAAATATATAACAGATTCTGAATTATATAGCAAATATAGGTTGAGTGATTCTGAAATTCAATTTATTGAATCTCAACAAATCCTATAATTTGTCTTTCTTCATCTGAAAGTTTATACAAATCAAAAATTAAGTTGTCAATCTCAATAGCACGCTGTCTTGTATAATTTTGTTGAATAATGTTTACCAACTGTTTGAACTGATTTTCAACAACATTACTTGGTTGTAATACAGGTATTTTATCAAAAAATATTTTACTCAATTCTCTACCTTTATCTCCTAATTTTGGAAAATTGTTAATGAAGCAAAATTTAAATAAAGATGAGTTTAAGAATGCCGTAAGAAATGCTGTATTCTTGCCAGTTATGATAAAACACTTTTGATTAGTTAAGAAATTCTTTGAATCCCAAACAAATGGCAAGAAAGAAGTCATGTTTGGATAAATGATTTTCGGCTTAAAAAAATCGTCCCAATAACTGATGCTATCTTGTGTTTCAAACCATTTATTATTTGTCTTTTTCCGAGCTTTTATTGTTTCACCATTTACAATATGAGTTTTTCCTGTTTGTTCCAATCTCTCTATACCAAACGATAGCAAAAATTTTTTCACAGCGGGATATTTCTCTATATCGTAATGTTTGGCAGGGAATGTGGCAATAAGCCACAAATCTGCCCAATCGTACCCGTAACGTTTGATATCCCTACCTCTCAAAATCGGTCGTATAAGTTCGGTTGTGCGTTGTCGTTCGTCTTCTGTTTTACAATTGGCAAGTATCTCATCCCGTTTGGTCGTGTCGATTATAAAAGCCTCATTGTATCCTGTCAACACACCACGATATATATTGAGATCCCACTCACGAAGAGGCACACCTACAGACTCTATCTTATTCTTTATGCTTTGTTCAATCGGAGAAAGAATAACCCAATTATCGGAAGTTTTAAAAGAATTGATTGTGTTATTCGACCTAACAAAATCGCTCTTTTGTTGTCAGTTATTTTCTAAAAAAGTGTGGTAGTACTTTCTAACGGTGTCTTTGTTAACATGCAATAAATTTCCGATTTTTTTAAATGACACTTTTTTCGCAATTAGTCCCCGAAGCAATTTCTCTTTCCGAAATAATTTGTAAGTACATTTGCGGGAAGTTTTGCCTTGTGGTCGCCCCAACACTATACCTTCTGCCTTCTTCCGTGCCAATGCTTCCTTTGTCCTTTGGCTAATCAGATTTCTTTCAATTTCCGCTGAAAGACCAAAAGCAAATGCCAACACCTTGCTTTGAATGTCGTCGCCAAGGCGATAGTTGTCTTTGATAGTCCATACTTTGCATTCTTTCTTCATGCATAGACTCAAAATCTCCATAATCATAAACAAACTACGCCCCAAACGAGAGAGTTCGGCACAGATGATAAGGTCGTCTTTTTGTACTTTTTTCAATAGTCGTCCAAGCTCCCGCTTGTCGTAGTTCTTGGTTCCTGAAATAGTTTCCTCAATCCACCCATCAATGTACAGGTTTTCCTTTGCACAAAAGTTATTAATCTCAAAACGTTGATTTTCAACTGTCTGTTTGTCGCTGCTTACTCGAATGTATCCGTAAATCATAGCTTTTTTATAGTTAATTATACAAGTCACAAATGCGATTTTACGCATTTTAAACGAAAAACATTTTCTATTAAAAAAAAAAGTTGTATTTTTGCATCGTGATTCTGACGGATTATGTTTAACGGACTTCGGCAGGTTCGGAGGAATTGCTGAGAAATAGTAAAATCAGAAGTCCCCTTAACGAAAAAACATACTTTATGAAACGTATTTTTACAATTTTAGCAGTGTTTTTTGTAGTGGGAGTATTCACTTCCAAAGCACAAAGTCCGAGCGATTCATCCTACGTTCGCGACTTAAATTACACTTTCTTCAACATGAGCAGCCTGCCCAACTCTATTACAGACAGCCTTGCCAACGGCAGCAAAATCCTCAGGGACTTGCGTGAAGGCAAGCGAGGAAAAGGCTATGCCATCACCGTGAACTTCAATACCTATTTGGACATACAATTAGTGTCCGGTGCCGGCGGATGGGACTCATACCTCTTCCTGCTCGACGCTAATTTCCAAGAAGTGGCTTACAACGACGATTGGATCGTGAATGGGACCTCCTCTTATGGTAGCCGTATTACACACGAGGTAACAGCCGGACAGTACTACCTAATTGTTTCCGAATTCAGCAAAAATACCACAAACCGCCCCTACACCCTTACTGTGGACACAATTAGCGTAACCCCAATCAACCAGCTTACTTTTACACCTGTATCGTTGCCTTTCAGCATACAAGACACCTTTAGAACAGATGATCCCACTATAGTTATCTACAACACTTCGTGCATAGGCAAGGGATACTCTTTCCAAGGCACTCAGGGCAAATTTCTTATGTTTGATGAGGACAGCACAATGGGCATGGATGGTGGCATACTTTTGGACAAGGACTATAATGAACTACCGTTGAATGGAGTTTTTAAATTTCCCTATACCGGCACATATTATCTTGTGCTGGGTGTCAACAAGGCTCCGCAAGCCTTCTCTATAAAGGCAGAACAGATAGATATGCCCACATTATATGTGGATGGTGTTAACGGCGACGACAGCCGTAATGGTCTCACCGCCGGCACTGCCATAAAAACCCTTGATACCGCTATAGCCCGCACCAAAGGCATTGGCAAATACCTCCTCACCGACGACTATACTTTCAACAACCAATATGAGTTGGAAGTGTATTATGCCGAGGTATACCCATACGGAAAAGATATCAACCTGAAAATATCCGCCAACTGTGAAGAAGATATATTCGAAATTTACGGTATGATGATTTTTGGCGAAAACGGCAGTGACTACTATTTTATTATTGACAGTAATAGCAGCAATGGTTTCTACGATTTTTTGGATGCTGATCATTATGGAACCACACTTGAGGTGAATAACTTGAAAATACGTAACTCTTATATACCTAATACAATATTCTGGGGAGATAGTATCATACTGCGTAACTGCGAGTTCACCAACGACACAATAGAAGATTATTTTGTAGGGATAGAAGAAAATGCATACAACTCATTAAAACTTATCAACTGCAACATATCGCAAAACAGATTCAGATCGGAGTTCATATACCATTACGACTCAATGAAAGTAACTTTGGAAAACACTACCATTTCGGGCAACTATTTCAAAGAGGACTATCCGGTTAAATTCTATGCAGCAAAAATAAACCTCATCAGCGGTAACTGGCGTAACAACAATCTTATGGCTAACTATTACAGTAATGGCAATCCCAACGTGAGTGCACAAAATTGTGCAGGTATATGGGCTACAGAAGGTACCATCGTCAATATCGGTGCAGGATTCACCATGGATGTAAACAACTATCTCTGCATTGACTCCACTTCAATCATCAATGTCGACAAGAACCTTACCGGTCCCGTTGTGGCTCAAGTTTACCCTTTCAGATACGATAATAGTGACTATAAATATTACGGCGATTACTATGAAGGACGCCCCATGCTCATCGGTTCGGCAGTAGCCAACAACTTCCAAAAATTCAGTGTGGCACAAGCTGACAACAATTCATTGTGGTATCTCCACAGCGATGGCAAACTCTACACCACCGTAGATCCCAACGGCATTGCTCAGACCGAAGTTTCCGAAGTGCGTATGTATCCAAATCCTGCTGCTGACAGGGTTACCATCGACCTACAGAACACTACTGCCAACAAAATCCGCATGGTGGACCTTTACGGCAGAATTGTGGTAGAGCAAGATGTGGATGGCCAGATGGAGGTGATAGACCTAAGCCACCTTGCCAACGGCATGTACTTTGTACAAATCTGCAACAACGGCAAAGTAACAGCCACACGGAAATTGATGAAGAATTAATAAAGATTTCAGAACTCGGAATTCGGAACTTCGACAAGTTTAGTCTCCGAGTTTCGTAAAAAGAATGCGGGGCTGCGATTTTTCGCAGCCCCGTATCTTTTGTATAACCTGCTCCACCTACAGACCATTTGACCTGAGACCGTACTACAACAATTACACAAAATTCACTCCTTTTCATAGTTTACGGATATCATTTTACAAAAAAATCTGTTGAAAATAGCATCCGTGTCATATATTTTAGTACTTTTGTAGTTTCAAAGAGAACATGTCACAGCATGGGGAAGTGGGTTCTGCCTGTGCTGTAGCATGAAAAAAGAAACAACAGAACCCTTTTAGTACAAAAATAGCAATATGTCAGAAGAAATTTTATCATTAAAACCGGCCGGTGTTTGGAAGTTTTTTCACGAGATAACACAAGTGCCGCGTCCTTCAAAAAAAGAAGCAAAAATTAGAGAATATTTGTTAGCCACCGGCAAAAAAATGGGATTGGAAACCCTTCAGGATGCAGCCGGCAATGTGTTGATACGCAAGCCCGCCACCAAAGGAAAAGAAAATGTTACTCCGGTGATATTCCAAGCCCACATGGATATGGTCTGCGAAAAAAATGCTGACACCAAGTTTGACTTTGAAAACGATGCCATTCAAACTTATATAGACGGAGAATGGTTGCGAGCCAAAGGCACCACTTTGGGAGCCGACGACGGCATCGGAGTGGCCATTGGACTGGCACTTTTGGAAAGCAAAGATATTGAGCACGGACCTATAGAATGTTTGTTCACCGTGGATGAAGAAACCGGTTTGACCGGCGCTAGCGCCCTTGGCACCGACTTTTTGCAAGGAAAAATGCTCCTCAACTTGGACAATGAAGACGAAGGTCAATTTTGCATAGGTTGTGCCGGTGGAAAAAATACCGAAATCTCCATCGACTTTGATGAAGAAGATTGCCCGAAAGACAGTCAGGCATTTGTAGTAAGAGTAAAAGGTCTGCAAGGCGGACATAGTGGGGAAGACATCAACAAAAATCGTGGCAATGCCAACAAAATAATCAATAGAATTCTGCATGAAGCCACATTTGCCTACGATGCCAGAATGGCTTATATCAATGGTGGCAACCTTCACAATGCCATTGCCAGAGAAGCCGAAGCCTTGGTGGTGGTGGCGAATACAAAGGCAGAAGATTTCAAAAACTATGTGGCAAAATTCGAAGGAATTGTCCGCAATGAATTAAAGACTTCCGATCCGGGTGTCTGCATTGAAATAGAAGCTGCTGCATTGCCGAAAAAAGTGATAGACAATTATACACAGTGCGATTTGGTGGAGGCCTTGTATGTTTGCCCTCACGGAGTATTGGCGATGGATCAAGATATTGCCAATTTTGTGGAAACCTCTACCAATTTGGCATCTGTGAAAACTATCGGCAAACAAATAAAAATTGTTACCAGCCAGCGTTCTTCTATAGAAAGCAAAAAAGAAGATGCTGCCAATATGGTGGCGGCTGCTTTCGATTTGATGAATGCCGATGTAACTTTCACCGACGGCTATCCAGGTTGGATGCCTAATGCCAAGTCTCAGGTAACACAATTGTTGAAAACAGCTTACAACAATTTGTATCACAAAGATCCTACCATTTTGGTTATCCATGCCGGTTTGGAATGCGGTTTGATAGGAGAAAAATATCCGGGAATGGATATGATTTCCTACGGACCTACTATGCGGGGTGTTCATTCCCCTGATGAAAAGTTGCTGATAGAAACAGTAGCACAAACTTGGGATTTGACAGTGGAATTTTTAAGAATTTTGAAATAATCAATATTGCAGGAGTAGCCTTTGGCTGCTCCTGTATAGTTTAATACGACATGAAAAATATTTGCATATTGGCATTTTGCCTGTTGAGCATCACACTTTTTGCTCAAAAAGGGAAAGAGATTTTTCCTGAAGATATCAAAGTGGGAGCAGAAAAAATGGAGCGGTATCTTCCTTTGTTAGAAGGGAAAAAGGTAGCTTTGTGTGTCAACAATACGTCTATGGTCGGACAGGTGCATTTGTTGGATACACTATTGTCTAAACAGGTACAAGTGGTGAAAATATTCTGCCCCGAGCATGGCTTCAGGGGTACAGAAGAGGCTGGTGCCAAAGTGGAAAGCACAACGGATGCAAAAACAGGTCTGCCGATTGTCTCCTTGTATGGCAACAACAAAAAACCCACTCCCGAGCAAATGCGGGGAATTGACATATTAATATTTGATATCCAAGATGTGGGAGCAAGATTCTATACTTATATTTCCACGCTCACCTACATTATGGAGGCTTCAGCCGAAAACGGAAATATTGTTATGGTATTCGATCGTCCCAATCCTAATGGCTATTGGGTGGATGGCTGTTTGTTGGAACCGGCTTATCAATCTTTTGTAGGCATGCATGCTGTTCCTATCAACCATGGCATGACAATAGCGGAATACGCCCGTATGGTCAACGCAGAAGGATGGCTTCCGGGAGGTAAAAAATGCCAACTATTGTGGGTGAAAATAGACGGCTACGATCATAGCATGCGTTATCAATTGCCGATAGCACCGTCACCCAATTTAAGTACGATGGAATCAATTTATATATATCCTTCCATGTGTTTGTTAGAAGGCACTTCCATGAGTTTGGGTCGTGGCACCGACAAACCATTTTTGGTATATGGGCAGCCTAAATTCAAAAAAGGAGACTGTTATTTTACGCCCAAAAGTATAAAAGGAGTGTCCACCAATCCGCCTTTTGTAAATCAAAAGTGCAGAGGCATAGACTTGACAGAACGTTCCAAAGCATTAAAAGACAATAATTTTATAGATATTTCCATCGTGATAGATGCCTATAAAAATTGTGAAGATAAAACAAAATTTTTCACACCTTTTTTCAGCAAGTTGGCAGGCAATGCCACTTTGGAAAAGCAGATAAAAGAGGGCAAGACAGCGGAAGAAATCCGTAAAAGTTGGAGCAGCGATTTGAAAAAATTTAAACAAAAACGCAAAAAATATCTTTTATATCCCGATTTTGAATAATGGAGCAGATAGAATTATTGGACAGGCATATTTTGCAACAAATCAACTCATGGCATACTCCTTTTTTGGATGTGTTGATGTATTGGATGACACAAGTATGGTTTTGGCTGCCTATGGTAGCCATTGTCTTGCTAATTTTGTGGAGGCATTATGGTAAAAAACAAATGGCATTGATATTGGCATTTTTTGCCTTGTCGGTGGTGATGACAGACCAAAGTGCACGATTTATCAAAAACAAGGTGCAACGTTATCGTCCCAGTCACAATTTAGAACTGCAAGACGAGGTGCATTTGCATCAAAACAAAGACGGTTCTGTATATCGGGGCGGACAATATGGGTTTGTATCTTCGCATGCTGCCAACAGTTTCGGTTTGGTGGTATTGCTGATGTATTTTTTTGCCCCTATTGGCAAAAAATACATATGGTTGTTTCCCTTATGGGCGGTGGTATTTTGTTATACAAGAATGTATTTAGCCGTGCATTATCCTTTGGATATTCTTTGTGGTGCCGTTTTGGGAATAGCTTGCGGACTATTAGCCCTGTTTTTATATAAATTGTCTCTGCAGCAGATAGAAAAAGAACAACAAGAGAATCCTTCTTAAAACTAAATGTTTTTTTTCTCAATAGTTGAAGGAGTCGCTATTGTATTCTCTTTTTTCTTGTCAAAAAAAGAAAGATTAAAAAAAATATTGTATTTTTGCAAATGTATTTGTAGCAAAATGAAAAGTGTATTAAAAGGGACGGGAGTTGCATTGGTGACTCCCTTCAAAGAAGATAGAAGCATAGATTTTGAGGGTATTGCAAAGATGGTCAAACACCTAATTGCCAACAATATAGATTATATTGTAGCCTTAGGTACAACCGCAGAAACACCTACTTTGTCGTTTGCAGAACGTAAGCAAGTATTGGAAACGATAGTAGAAGAAGTGAATAATCGTGTGCCCATAGTTGTCGGCATAGGTTGCAACAACCCGATAGAAGTCAACGAGCAAATTCACATGTTTGATTTAAGCAAAGTGAGTGCCATTTTGTCGGTAGCACCCTATTACAATCGTCCGCAACAAAGAGGATTGGTGGAACATTATCGATCCATAGCCGCACAAAGTCCGCTTCCCATCATTTTGTACAATGTTCCTTCCCGTACAGGTGTAAATATTGATGCGGCGACAACTTTGCAAATTACTGCCACTATTCCCAATGTAATAGGCATTAAAGAAGCTTCCGGAAATATAGGGCAGATTATGCAAATTATTGCCAATCGTCCAAAAGATTTTTTAGTTATCTCGGGTGACGATTTACTTACATTGCCATTGTTGGCATGTGGTGTCGATGGTGTGATTTCCGTGGTTGCCAATAGTTTCCCCAAGGAAGTGTCTGCGATGGTTAATTATGGCTTGCAAGGTAACTTTGAGCAGGCAAGAGCCATCCATTATCAATTAATGGAACCTGCCAAGGCTTGTTTTGCCGATGGTAGTCCGTCCGGAATAAAATGTTTTTTGCATGAGCAAGGATTGATAGGACAACATGTTCGTCTCCCCTTGGCAGATGCTACCGAAGAAATGTCAGCACGTGTTAGAAAATTATTGAACCGATGAAACTTTCCTACGAGCAAATAATGGGGCAGTTAAAAGATAAACAATATGCCCCCATCATCCTTTTACACGGAGAAGAACCTTATTTTGTAGATAAAATTACTCGCTATATCCAAGATAATTTTTTCGAAGATGAAGGTTTGAAAGATTTCAACTATCAATTGTTTTACGGAAAGGAAACTTCCGAGGCGGAAATAGTCGCCAATGCCAAGCAATTTCCGATGCTGTCAAATTATCGTTTGATAGTGGTTAGAGAAGCCCAAAAATTAATAAAAGAGAAATCTGCGGAAAAGTTGGCAGCCATAGCAGAATATGCCCAATCGCCACAAAAGCAAACCGTGTTGGTATTGTCGTTTATGGAAGGCAAAAAATTAGATGGCAGAACAGCCTTGTATAAAAATATCGTCAAAAATTATATTTGCTTTGAGTCAGAAAGGGTGTATGAAAATAAAATCGGCAACTATGTGATAGACATTGCCAAAGAAAAAGGATATGATATTCGTATGCCGGAGGTGAATTTGTTGGTGGCACAAGTGGGAGTCAATTTGTCAAGAATCAGCAATGAATTAGACAAATTAAACAATGTGGTTTCTAAAGGGCAATTGATTACCGACGAAATTATTGAAAAATATGTAGGTATTAGCAGGAAATATAATAACTATGAATTAAAAAATGCCGTTTTATGCAAAAATTATAACAAGGCATTTGAAATATTGGAATATTTCAAAAAAAATCCACCGACAAGCCGAGATGAATGGACAGGAATTATTCATGCAATTATTGCCTATTTTGAAGCCTTCTACATACTTTTGCAGATGTATTACAATGGCAAAAACGACGATTTGTTTTTAAAAATGTTAGGAGTACGAATCTTTACAGACTATCCTATTTATAGAAAGGCTATGCAAAATTATTCTTTTGCAAACGTGGTGAAAGCCATTCATATTATTCGCCAATATGATATGTATTCCAAAGGCGGAGATGGCAATGAAACCGACGAAGTGGAGTTGATAAGAGAAATGACAATAAAAATAATTAATCTTTAATGAAAAAAGTATCGGAAAAAGTTGTACTTTTGCAAAATATTCTAAAAGAAGAAAATAGAAAAAAGATATGGGATTAATTGTAGTAACAGGTGCGGCAGGTTTTATCGGAAGCTGTTTATTGACAAAATTGCACGATGAAGGTTTCAAAAATCTTGTTGCCGTTGACGACTTTACAAAAATAGAGAAATTCCGCAATACAGAGCATAAAAGTTATGCCGAAAAAGTAAGTCGGACGGAATTTTTTTCCTGGTTGGAGGTCAACAATGCATCTGTTGATTTTATTTTGCATATTGGTGCGAGAACCGATACCACAGAAACCAATTGGGAATTGTTCGACGAGTTGAATTTGAGTTATACCCAACAGGTTTGGGAGAATTGTTGTCTGTATAATATACCGCTTATTTATGCTTCTTCAGCAGCCACTTATGGTATGGGAGAATATGGTTATGAAGACAGCCACAATATTGTTGAAAAACTAAAACCCCTCAACTTGTACGGCAAATCGAAAAACGATTTTGACAAATGGGCATTAGACCAAGATGAAGAGCCTCCTTTTTGGGCAGGTTTGAAATTTTTCAATGTATATGGTCCTAATGAATATCACAAACAAAGAATGGCATCGGTGATATTGCATGCTTTTCATCAAATTAACGAAACCGGCAAAGTGAAATTGTTCCGCTCTCATCGAAAAGACATTGCAGACGGAGAACAATCACGTGATTTTGTATATGTAAAAGATGTTATTTCGGTGATATATTTCTTGATGAAAAACCGTCCGGAATCAGGATTGTATAATGTCGGCACCGGACATGCACGTTCTTTCAATGATTTGGCAAAGGCAACTTTTGCCGCTATGGGCAAAGAAGCAAATATCGAGTATATCGATACTCCATTGGATATTAGAGATAAATATCAATATTTCACCGAAGCCGATATGAAAAAATTGATAGATGCAGGTTACGACAAGCCTTTCACATCGCTGGAAGAGGGTGTGAAAGACTATGTGCAAAATTACCTCATGAAAAACGAATGTTATTAAAATTAGTATATTGTTAAAAAAAATAAAAACGAAAGAATATGAAACTATTATCAAAAAAAGTATTAGCAGTATTAGCAGTCGTAGCATTTGTTGGACTGATGGCAACAAGTTGTAATAAATATGACAAAATGCCTATTTTGGGCACATGGGAAATGGATGTAAAAGCCATTCAAAATTCTTCAGTAGATTCTTGTAAAGAAGTGTTGACATTCGATAGCGGTAGCAATCCTAATTTCACACAAAATTATATGGAACGTATGGATGGAAGATTGACAGCACATTGGACAATCCAAGGAAAAATTGAACGTAAAAACAACCATATCAACTTCTACAATCGTGTTCAAACCGAAGGTAATGTGACCAAGAATTTGGGAGATTTGGAATGCAAATACAAAATTGAAAACGACCAACTAATCCTTATCAATAAATCATTTGAAGCAGACGGATATCCGGATGGCAAGAAGATTTATTCAAAAAAATAATTAAATCAAAAACATTAAAAAATGCTAAAAAGACAGGATATCCTGTCTTTTTGCAATTATACCAAAAGATAAAGATGTTTACCAATCAAGATTTAGAAAGCATACGGCAGCATGGAATTTCTCAAGAGTCTGTCAATCAGCAGTTAGCGATTGTTTCATGTGATATTGCAAAGGTGGAATTAACTGCCCCCGCTCGCAAAGGCAACGGCATTTATGAGGCAGATGCCTCTCAATTAGAAAAAATGGCGAGCAAATATGCTCAAAAAATAGCAGGCAAAAAGATCATGAAATTTGTTCCGGCTTCCGGCGCGGCAACAAGAATGTTTAAGGAATTGTTGGTCTATGTGAATGATGGAACAGCTTCCAAATCGGTGGAGGAAGTGAAGTCTTCGTTGAAAAAATTCGCTTTTTTTCCAAGCTTGGCATCCGCCTTGGCAAAAGACGGCTATCATATTGAGCAATTGATAGAGCAAGAAGATTATAAAACCATCTTCAACTATCTTTTAAAACAACAAGGATTGAATTTTGCCAATATGCCAAAAGGTTTGCTGCCATTTCATGTTTATAAGGATGCGGCAAGAACCGCTTTTGAAGAACATTTGGTGGAGGCAGCTTTGTATGCAAAAGATAGCAAAAAGGTAGCTCGTTTGCATTTTACTATCTCAGCTGAATATGAAGAGTTGTTCAAAGAGTTGAAAGACAAAATAGTACAAAAATACGAGGATGAATACGATGTTAAATACGATATCAGTTTTTCATTCCAACATGCTTCTACCGATACGATTGCATTTGCCGAAGACAATCAACCATTTAGAGATGAAAACGGATGTCTGGTATTTCGTCCCGGCGGGCATGGCAGTTTGATAAAAAATCTCAACGAAATAGATGCAGACGTGATTTTTATCAAAAATATAGATAATGTTACCATCGACAAATTGAAAGGCACTACTATCAAATATAAAAAGTTGTTAGCTTCTTTGTTGTTAGATGTACAGCAGCAAGTTTTTGATTTATTGTCAAAAATGGAAAACAACCAGCATTTATCGGTCAATTTGAAAGCGGCAGAAGAAATGTTGTCAACCTATTTTTTCATCAAAATGCCTTTGGATTATCATCAAATGTCTGACGAAAGAAAAAAACAATTTATCATTCGTTTGTTGGATCGCCCGATACGGGTGTGCGGCATGGTAAAACAAGAAGGAGAACCCGGTGGAGGTCCTTTTTGGGTGAGAAATCATTTCGGCACTTGCGATTTACAGATAGTGGAAACATCAGAGATGAACCTTGTGGATGAGCATCAAAAACAAATAGTGGAAACATCCGATTATTTCAATCCTGTAGATATTGTTTGTGCTATCAAAAACTATCAAGGGAAAATATTCGACTTAACGCAGTTTGTTGATTATCAACGGTTTTTTGTGTCAGAAAAGAGTTATCAAGGTCGTAAATTGAAGGCGATAGAAAATCCGGGATTGTGGAATGGTGCCATGTCGAATTGGTTGACAATGTTTGTGGCAGTACCATTGGCAACTTTTTCTCCGGTGAAAACCATCAACGATTTGTTACGCAAAGAACATTGTGAATAATATGATAGACTTTAAGCCTTTAACTATCAACGAGAAAGGTTTATTAAAACCTATTCTTGATAGTCGGCAATCGCAAATCTGCAATTTTAGTTTTGCCAATTTGATCATTTGGGGTGAGTATCTCCAACCGAGTTATGCATTGGTGGATGATGTGCTTATTTTGCAAGAAAATTGGGACAACAACTTTTTTTTCTGCTTGCCCATAGGTATAAAAAATAACAAAAAAATCATTCATTTATTGAGAGATTATGCCGAAAGTAAAGGTGTAGAATTTGTTTTGCACAATGTAACGGAAGATGTAAAAGCAGAATTGGAGACTTTATTTGCTCATCAATTTTTGTATATACCGAGTCGAGACTTTGCTGACTATTTGTATCAACGGGATGCATTGGAAACCTTGTCGGGAAGAAAGTTACAATCAAAACGTAATCATATCAATCAATTTGAAAAAATGTATAACTACTCTTTCCATCCCTTTACCCTTGATGATGTAGAGCCGTGCTTGCAAATGCACGAGCGCTGGGCAATGGAAAACAATTGCGGAGGCGAAAATTGTTCCTTAAAATTGGAAGGTTGTGCTGTTAAATATGCCTTGCATCATTTTCAGGAATTAGACTTTATAGGAGGAGTTTTGCAGGTGGAAGGGAAAGTGGCGGCATTTACTTTAGCCAATAGTATCAATTTCAATACGATAGATGTAAATATTGAAAAAGCATTAGACGAATATAAAGGTGCCTACACGATGATCAATAAATTGTTTGTAAAGTCTTTGCCGGAAAATTACCTTTATGTCAATCGAGAAGAGGATATGGGAGAGGAAGGTTTACGGAAAGCGAAACTTTCTTATCAGCCCATGGCATTATTGCAGAAATATAGTGTGAAAATGCTATGATAGAATTTGCCAAAGAAAGTGATTTTGATACCTTAAAAAACTTGTGGAAAACATGTTTTCCGCTTGACACAGACCAATTTGTGGATTTTTATTTTCAACAACAATATAGACGGGAATGTACGATAGTGTTTAGAGAAAACAATCGTCTGACGGCAGCCTTGCAAATGTTGCCCTATAAAATGAGTTTCTGTGGCGGAGAGGTGAATGTGGCGTATATTTCCGGTGCGGCTACTTTCCCGCAGTTTCAAAATCAAGGTATGATGGCAGCATTGTTAAAGCATTCCTTTCAACTGAATGCTCAAAATCAAGTGGCGGCTTCGGTTTTGATACCACAAGAAGGAAATTTGGTGAACTATTATTCAAAATTCGGCTATCAGCCGTTTTTTGAACAGAATAGTCAATGTTTGTCAATAGTTGCTAGGGAAAGCAATTATTTGGAAGAAATTACATTAGATAATATAGAGCAGGCTTACCGGTTTTTTGTAGAAAAATGGAAAAACTATGATTGTAGAATATTAAAATCTTTGTCGCAGTTGAAAATTGTTTTGGCAGAATATCAGTTGTCAGGCGGACAATTGCTGGCATGGAAGCAGCAAGAAAAGATTTTTGCAGCAGCATTTTGTTATCTTTGTCAGGAAACTGTTTATGTGAAAGATTTACAAGCAGAAAAGGACTATCAAAAACCATTTCTTGAAGCAATAGCTAAGCATTATCAGTCGGAAAACATTCATTTGACATCACAAGCCTCACAACAAGAAGCCCATGAGGCACGAGGTATGCTGAAAATTATCAATATAGAAGCCTTTTTGCCTTATGTACCCAACGAGCAACGAGCAATTGTTTTGCAAATGCCTGAAAAAGAACAAGTAAAATATTTATTGTCGTTATGTAAATATTTTCCTTTTATGACTCTAATGTTGGATTAGTCATAAATCAATTTGCTGAAATAGAAAATATTGTGGTTCCCGCTTCGTTTGTTGGCACCTCTTTTGGTCAATTGTTGAAAGCCATAGCAGAGAAAATAATTGCCATACCAATGCCGACAAGTGGAGGAATAGTCTTTGTTGACAATGTCTAAACGAGAGCAAGGTTCAATATTGTCACAAAAAGAAGGAAGAGTAGTCGTTTCTTTATTGAAAATCAAAGAGAATATTTTTCCGTCATCAGCAAAGAGAACCAATAGATTGTTTTCTTCGTCAACATAGCCGCTGATAAGTTTGCGAACTTCTTTTAACAATAAATTAGGATAAACAACAACATTGTAATCTTTAAAATCTCCATTTGTGGAAATTGTTGAAATGAAAGATTTTATGTATTTAAAGCCAACCAACCTCACTCCTGAATACATATTGGTATAGTAGAAGCCGATATTGTTGTCTTGTTCGTAGATGGGTTCATAAAATTCTGTGGCAACAATTTGGACGCTGTCGTTTTGATAAACAGAAAAAGTATGGCTGTGGCAATTGGCTAATCTTTGTTGGTCGGTGAGGAGTTCAATGTCAGAAAATTCCAAAAAACGAGCTTGTTGTGGAGTGTCGTTTTGGATAACAAAATTGTATAAGCCACTATTCAATATTTTCGATTTTCTATTTTTGGAGGAATATAGTCCACTGACTAATAGATTGTTATTTGGTGCCAACTGAATAAAAGATTCGTGGAGATAGTAGTTGGAGTCAAGATGGACAATTATGTCTTTTTCTATTTTCCTGTTATTGGAAATGGAAAAAATTCGCAAGTGATTGTCGTTTTTAGAAATGCTTTCAATCCCGTCAATCCACAGGCATTGCCTATTGGTGTCATAGACAAACGAGCAGATGGAAAAATTGTCTCCAAAATTGGTGTAGGTGGAATGTTCGCAATCAAACAAGTAATTTTTTTCTTCCGATTTGTCGTTGATAGTAGAAAAAACAATGCAATTGTTAATCTGTGCTAACTTTTCAATACGCTCTTCTTCAAGCAACTTAAAAGCATATACATTAATTTTATGACTTGCAAAATCGTAAGAGACAAAAAAGGAATTAAACGTTTGGTCTTTGGCTTTTGTTGAAGTTTGCAAGGCCGCACAATATAGCGAAGAACTAAGAAATGTGGTTTGTAAAAACAAACTCTTATTAAACGTAATGTCTTTAGCGGTAACAGTTTGAAATAGAGTGTCGTAATGTATTAGTTTCCATGATAGATCATCATGGTTGTTTTGCATGAGTATCAATCCTTTTTCACCGGCAAGGTCTAAGAAATAAGAATTGTAAAGTGTTTTGGCTTCCAATTCTATTCTAAAAGGTGGATCGTAACTTTGAGCATGGATATTTACACAAAGTGTCAAACAACAAGCAATAAAAAATACAATGCCTCGCAATTTTTCAAAACTATTCATCTTGTACAAAGGCGGCAGTTTTTATCACTGCTTCAACTTGTCGCATTAAATCCCGTTTTGTATCGGAAGGAGCATATAAAAAGCCATCTATGGTGATGATTTTGTTATGTCGGGTATCCAAAAGAGTGTAACTGACAAAAGGACCTCCCATGAAATCGCCTTCCAATTTCCATAGACCTTCTGTTTTGATAGTGTATGGTTCGTTGGTAACAAAAGTACTAACAGGCGGCAAATAGTTCATTTCCGTTGTCATGTATGAACTATCGGTAGGACCGAACACATATTTTTTTGTCATAGCGTTTCTTAACGCTATGATGTGCTCGGTGGAAAATTGCGAAGTGTCGGTATAGTTTTCTACAAATATTAAAATGCTTTGTCCCCAATCTTTAGTTTCTTTTCTCAGCCAAGCAAACTCTTCGTTTTTTATAGAGAAACTATATCCCTCCGGCACTACCATGTTAAAATGATATTTCTCTTTGAGAATATTGGAGATTTGGAAATTTTGCCTGGACTTGTGAGAACGTTGAAAACGTTTCCATTCGCAAGTCATTATCAGGTCAATGATTTCTTTTTGTTTCAAAGAAAGTTGTTCGGCTGCATCTTGCTCCGATTGGGCGGTAATGGTGATAAGCAGTTGTGGTGTTGTCCAAACATCGTATTTGGCACTTACCTTATTTTCATTTTGTGGATGAATATTAAAATGGATAATATTTCGCTCCTTTTGATAGGCTTTGGTGAAATTTGCCTGTGTAACATGTGTTACAGTGAACAAGGGTTCTTGTTGTGGCAAATTAACCACCGGCTGCATCAATATGGCTTGAAGGCTGTCACCCAACAACGATTTCCACATGTTGTCAGAACATACTATCAACACTTCTCCTGAACGACCGGAAGATGACAACAATCCATTGCCCTGGCTACCCCATCCCTTACAAGCCATGCAGCAAACCATCCCAATGAGGGAAATTATTACCAATAGTTTTTTCATCTGATAAAGAGTGAAAATAATTTATTAAACAGCGTAAATACTTTTGTCAACAGGAACTACCAAAACAGGAATTGGTGAACGATTGACAATTCTTTCGCTTACGTGACCCAGTTTAAACATATTTTCTGTAGCCAACTCAACTTCTCTCATAATGATAATCATGTTGGCATTTACAAGTTTTGCCTGTTCAAACAAACCGTCAATGGTACGGACATTTTCCGATCTGTTGGTGTCAAAACGAATGTTTCTCTCCATCAAATAATCTTCTGCATTGGCAAGATAACCGCTAATCACATTATTAATGCTAGGAGATTTTGTGTACAAACCTGTCAGGTGAACTTTTGCTTGGAAAGCTTTTGCAAAAATAGCTGCAGTTTTCAGTTTTTGAAGTGTTTCTCTGGTGTCGTCAAAAACAAGCGAAATGTCTGTCAAGTCACGATGAATATCTACATCTTTGCGAATAGTCAGCACCGGACAATTTGCTCTGCTGACCACTTTGTATGTGTTGCTGCCGACAAAAAATTCTTCAAAACCACTACAACCATGAGTACCCATAGTAATTAATGCGTCGCCCAAAAGGTTGGCTTCTGCATTGATTTCTCTTTCCGGTTTGCCCATTCTGATTTTTGTACGAACTTCATTTTCAGTAACCACCAAACGACATTGGCTTGCATATTGTTCCAAACGTTCTTGTGCAAATGTGATAATGTCTGAATTTTCTTTGGATTCAACCACTAGTTTTTCATCCGGAGAAATAACGTGAACCAATGTTAAATCGGCTTTAAAATTGACTGCCATAGATACGGCATGTTGCAATGCATTTTGAGAACATTCGGAAAAGTCTACACCGATAATTATATTTTTAAACATGTTTTTATGTATTTAGTTATTGCTTTATTTTTAATTTGCAAATATACTGCTTTTTTTTCAAAAAAAAGAAAATTTATAAAAATTTTTTATACAGCCACTTCTGCTTTAATGGCCGGATGCGACTGATAGTTTTCCAAAGTAAAGTCTTCGTATTTGAAATCGAAGATATTTTTTACGGCAGGATTTATTTTCATAGTCGGCAGAGGGAACGGCTGACGACTAAGTTGTAGTTTGGCTTGCTCAATATGGTTGCTGTATAAGTGTACATCACCGAAAGTATGCACAAAATCTCCTAATTCCAAATTGCACACTTGTGCTATCATCATGGTCAATAGAGAATAACTGGCAATATTGAAAGGGACTCCCAAAAATGTGTCTGCACTACGTTGATACAATTGACACGAAAGTTGGTTGTTGACGACATAAAATTGTATAAAACAATGACAAGGAGGCAAAGCCATTGCATTTACTTCTGCCGGATTCCATGCCGAAATAATCAATCTTCTTGAATTAGGATTGGTTTTTATTTGCGATATCAATTCTGTAATTTGGTCAACGCCGTTAAAATTTCGCCACTGGTGTCCGTAAACCGGTCCTAATTCACCATAGATGCTTGCAAACTGATTGTCGGTTTTGATTTTTTCCACAAATTCCGCCAAAGTTTCTCCTTGATAGTCTTTTGATTTTTTGAAAATTTCAAACGGCCATTCATTCCAAATGTTTACGTTATTGTCAACAAGATATTTAATATTGGTGTCGCCTTTTAAGAACCATAGCAATTCGTGAATGATGCCTTTTAAATATACTTTTTTTGTTGTTACCAAAGGGAAACCGTCTTGCAGATTGAATCGCATTTGATAACCGAAAGTGCTATAGGTGCCTGTTCCTGTGCGGTCGCCTTTATAAATGCCCTTGTCTAAAATATGTTGTAATAAATCTAAATATTGCTTCATGGATATTTCAATAATATGTGCAAAAGTACAAAAAAAAAATCATTTTTGTAAAGGAAATCGAATTAAAAATACTATCTTTGCAAAATTCTTGATAAAAAGGCGAGATAAGTGATATTTTGTTTTTGAAAAAAGAAATAAAAAATTAGAAAATTATGGCAAATTCATTGGCATTGGTAGGTAGGCCAAATACAGGAAAATCAACGTTGTTTAATCGTTTGACGCAGTCTCGCGATGCCATCGTGGATGCAACATCCGGTGTTACTCGCGACCGTCATTATGGCAAAGCCAACTGGAATGGAATAGAATTTTCAGTCATAGACACCGGTGGCTATGTGTTGAATTCCGAAGACATTTACGAAGCAGAAATCTGCAAGCAAGTCAATCTTGCGATTGAAGAATGCGATGCCATTATATTTTTGTTAGACGGTCGGGAAGGTTTGACAACATTAGACGAGGAAATTGCTGACATGTTGCGACCTTGCACCAAGCCCGTGTTTGTGGTTGTCAACAAAATAGATTCTCCTTCCAATTATTCCGATCAATTGGAATTTTATGCTTTGGGGGTAGAAAAAATATATCCTATTTCTGCCGTTTCCGGCGGAGGAACAGGAGATTTGTTAGACGATGTGGTGAAGTGTTTCTCCAACGAAGAGGAACATTTGGAAGAAAATTTGCCGAAAATTACCGTCATTGGACGCCCCAATGTCGGCAAATCGTCTATTGTGAATGCTTTTTTGGGCACCGAACAAAATATAGTAACACCTTTGGCAGGCACAACTCGCGATTCCATCTATTCTCGCTATAAAGGTTTCGGCTTTGACTTTTATCTGGTAGATACTGCCGGATTGAGAAAGAAAAAAAATGTAGAAGAAGATTTGGAATTCTATTCCGTCATGCGTACCATTCGTGCTATTGAAAACAGCGATGTCTGCATTGCCATGATAGATGCTACCAATGGTTTTGAGGCACAAGATTTAAATATTGTCAGTTTGGCACAAAGAAATAAAAAAGGATTGGTATTAGTTGTCAACAAATGGGATTTGGTAGAGAAAAATGCCAACACCCATTTGGAATACGAGCAACTTATCCGTAAAAAATTGGCTCCCGACAACGATGTGCCGATTATTTTCACTTCTGTCATCAACAAACAGCGTATTTATAAAGTATTAGAAACGGCAGTAGCCGTTTATCACAATCGAAATAGAAAAATACCGACATCTCAACTCAACGATGTTATGTTGGATGTTATTTCTTACAATCCGCCTCCTATTCAAAAGGATAAGGTGATACGTATCAAATATGTTACACAATTGCCAACGGCAACACCGACATTTGCATTTTTCTGCAATCTGCCGCAATATGTAAGGGAATCGTATAAAAGATTCTTAGAGAATAAAATACGAGAAAACTGGGATTTTTCCGGTTCTCCAATGGATTTGTATTTTAGAAAAAAATAGCCGTGAAAAACATTTGTTTTATTATCAATCCGCATTCAGGAACAGGAAAGTATAAGCATGTAGAGTATATGCTTCAAAAATATCTTGACAAGACTAAATATACTTATACTATCTATTATACAAAGTATAGAGGGCATGCGGAAGAAATTATCAAACAAGTGTTGCAAGAACAACAAGTGGATGTTGTTGCGGCAGTAGGTGGAGACGGAACTATCAATGAAGTGGCACGCACACTTATCAATACCAATGTGGCTATGGCTATGGTGCCCACAGGTAGCGGCAACGGCTTGGCACGACATTTGAAAATTCCTAACAGCATTTCCAAGACGATAGAAGTTATTAACAAAATGCATATAGAAGCTAT
>JAEEGG010010344.1_pt1 | contig 20624 bp, 14 predicted proteins | sample 9134161 | NCBI WGS metagenome assembly JAEEGG01 (sample SAMN16246543, study PRJNA631951) | gut metagenome | biome: gut microbiome; feature: rumen; material: CR-attached | host: Bos | place: Iran: Karaj | collected 2018-10 | reverse complement strand
AAGTAGGTCGGCAGGTAGCCGCCACCGATACTGAGCACGGTGACGATGGCATAGAGCGTGAAGATAAGCAGGATACCCATAGCCGAATCGGAGGTGTAGCCATACTGGTCGCTGAAGTAAGCGGGAGCCCAGAACAGGAAGAACCACCACACGCCGTCGGTCATAAACTTGCCAACGAGGAAGGCCCATGTCTGCTTGAAAGTGAAACACTTGAAGAACGGGATAGCCTTCTCCTCCTTCATGTTGTTGCGGTCCTGAGCCTCGGCGAGGTCGTTGTCCTGCTCGATATAGTTCAGCTCGGCCTGGTTGACACGCGGATTCTTGGCAGGCTTCTCGTAGAGCCATATCCACAGCCCCATCCAGATGAAGCCAAGGCAACCGATGATGATGAAAGCCATCTCCCAACCCCAGGCACGTGCCAACAGGGGAATGGTGGCGGGAGCTGCGAGAGCACCAACGGAAGCACCGCTGTTAAAAATAGAGGTTGAGAAGGCGCGATCCTTCTTGGGGAAGTACTCTGCAGTGGCCTTGATGGCGGCGGGGAAGTTACCTGCCTCACCGACGGCAAGGATCAGACGGCATGAGAGGAACAGCCATACCGAGATGGTTGCAATGGCCACGGCAGCGTCGCTGCCAGCCTGTACCATGCGCAGGGCCTCGATGGAGCCGTAGCCCTTGACGGTCATAGCCACCCAGCCGCAGCCGGCATGCATCACGGCACCTAACGACCATACGAAGATGGCGATGAGGTAGCCCTTCTTGGTACCCATCCAGTCGATGAACTTACCTGCAAAGAGGTTGGCGATAGCATAGAAGAGCGAGAACATACCGGTGATGGTACCGTAGTCGCCATCAGTCCAGTGGAACTCGGGAGCGATGAAGTCTTTCCAAGTAAGAGACAGAACCTGACGGTCCATGTAGTTGATGGTGGTTGCCAGGAACAGCAACGCACAGATGACCCAACGGAAGTTGGACATTTTGGTTGTTTGAACGGGAGTCATATTATTTTTCGTTATTACGTTGTTTCAATATTCTGACATTGCGTTATTTCGATATTGCGACATTGCGACATTTCGATATTCCGACATTGCGACATTACGATATTGCGACATTATTTGATGTCGATGACGGGAATGTTGTCCTTGTCGTTGTAGTAGAGGTTCTCGCCAGCCATACCCCAGATGAAAGTGTAGTAGTAGGTGCCGGCAGCAGCGTGAATGGACCACTCGGGCGACATGATGGCCTGCTCGTTGTGCAGCCATACCACACGGCTCTCCTGCGGCTGACCCATGATATGGGCGATAGTCTGCTCCTGCGGCAGGTTGAAGTAGTAGTAGGCCTCGATACGGCGGCCGTGGGTGTGAGGCGGCATCGTGTTCCATGCAGCACCGGGATTGAGCTGCGTCAGTCCGAGCTGCAGCTGGCAGGGGCCTTCCTCCAGCACGTCGTTGACGATGAGCTTATAGACGGTGCGGTTGTTGCACTCCTCCAGTGAGCCGACAGGTCCCCAGACAGCAGCCTTCAGCGAACCCTTGCGACCGTCGAGGGTGACCCACTGTGTCTTGTAATGCTGGTGGGCGGTGGCACTGTTGAGGTAGAACTTGGCAGGCTTCTGTGCGTCTTTCGAGCGGAACAGCACCTCCTTGTTGACGTCAATGGACTGACCCTTCTTGTCCTTGCCGATATGGCCACGACCGATGTAGAGGGCCTCCTTGGGAGACAGCGCATACTCCTTGCCGTCGACGATGACCACACCATCGCCCTCGCCGCAGTTCACCACGCCTAATTCGCGGTTGTAGAGGAAATACTTCTCCTTGATGGTGGGGTCAACGTCGAGTCCCAGCTCAAGGAAGTTCTCCAGCTTCAGCGTCTTCGTCACAGGCATGGCACCTCCGAAGATGAAACGGTCGTAGTGGGAGTACGTCAAATGAATCATGTCGGCCTCCATGACCTTTTCCATCACGAAGCGCTCGCGGAGCGTCTTCGTGTCGTAGCCCTTCACATCCTCTGGATGGCAGGCTGTCTGGAAATTCACTGTCTGCTGCGCGTTAGCACCCAACGCCATTGCCAGCAGCACTGTTGAAAGAAATACTTTTTTGTTCATATACTATTGTTATTTAATAAAAACTTGCTATTGAGAAACAACACTTCGTTTCTTAAAACCACAATGGTTTCTTAACACATCACTTGGATTCTTTGTTTTCCCTGCTGATGCGCATGCGGTTCCACACCACCATGCCAATGGTGATTACCGTCAGGACGACCATGCCTATCCATTCGAGTGCGGCAACACACTTGTAGATGACCCAGCCGAAGAGCGAGGAGGCGAAGTCGAGCGCACCGCCCTCGAAGCCTGCGGGGATGTCGGCGGCCTTGTCACCCGTCTGCTCAAAGACGGTGTGGGCTGCCTGTGTGAAAGCAGGAGCCATGTCGGTGACAAAGTAGAGGCCGATAGCCAGGGCTACCAGTCCGATGAGGAACGTCTTGACGACATTGCCCTTTGTGAACGGCAATACAATGGGGAACAGATAGAACATACCGGCCAGCGATGCCAGCGGCAAAAACTGGTTACCCGGCAGCACGACGGCAAGACCCAGTGCCACGGGGATGAGCAGCAGCGAGACGACCAGTGTCGTGGGGTGTCCGATGACAACGGCGGGCGACATGCCGATGTACACCTTCTTGCCGTTGAACTTCTTCTTCACCACCTCCTGCGTCTTCTCGGCGATGGGTTTCAGACCTTCAATAAACAAGGAGGTGATACGCGGTATCAGCTCCATGACGGCACCCATCGTCACACCAAGGAACAACACCTTCTTGATGTCAAGCTGAGCCAGCACACCAATCAGCGCACCCACGATGACACCCAGCACCAGCGGCTCACCCATCACGCCGAACTTCTTCTTCATGCCCTCGGCATCGATGTTCAGTTTGTTGAAACCAGGAATCATGTCCAGCGCCTTGCCAATCAGCAGTGCGAACGGCACGAAACTCTGGCAGAACGGCTGAGGAATCGAGATGCCCTGCCACTCAGGATAGTACTCTTGGAACTTGTCGGCCGTAAGGTCAGCCATCACTAACGTCACGATATAGCACACGATAGCGGCGAAATAGCCCCACAGCAGCGACTGACCCATGACGAAGTAGGCCACAGCACCGATGAAGGCGAAGTGCCAGTAGTTCCACAGGTCGATGTTCACCGTCCGCGTACAGCCGGTGATGAGCAGCAGGAAGTTGACACCCAGGCAAATGGGGATGATGAGCGCGCCGACAGCCGTGTTATACGCCACGGCGGCAGCAGCAGGCCAACCCATGTCGAATACCTTCAGCTGCAGGTCGTAAAGCTTGGAAATCTCGCTCAACGGACTGCCGAAGTTGGTGGTCAGCAGGGCCGTCACAATGCCGAGGCCCACGAAACCGACGCCCACATAAAGGCCGCTCTTCAGCGACCTGCCGAACTTCAGGCCGATGCAGAGGCCGATAATGGTAAATAGGATGGGCATCATCACCGATGCGCCAAGACTGATAATGTAGCTAAATACTTGTTCCATTGCGTTTAAATATCGATATTATGTTTGTTTTAGCCTATTGTGCTGCAAAAGTACAAAAAAATCGGCGAATAAAGAACATTTCACTGTTTTTTTATTACTTAATCGTTAACGTAAGGTGTTATAAAGTGACTACGACAGCCGACAAGACAGAAAAAAAGTCTGGAAAGTATTGCAGTTTCCAAAATAATTCGTACTTTTGCACGTGTAAACCACAACTATGAAGAAATGAAGATATTCCAAAGCTCGATTTTCCGCGCCCTGTGCGCCATCATCGTAGGTGTCCTGCTGCTGAAATTCCCACAGGATGGTGTAACATGGCTGACAGTAGCCATCGGTGTGTTGTTCCTGATATCGGGTGTCATCGCCCTGATAGCTTATGCCAATGCCCGCAAGCATGCCGGCGAGTACACCATCACCGACCGGGAGGGTCGTATCATCTCCGGCGGTCAGCCTACCTTCCCCATCGTGGGTGCAGGAAGTGTCATCCTCGGCCTGACGCTGGCACTCACTCCCGGCGTGTTCGTCAACGGCCTGATGTATATCCTTGGCGGCATCATGATACTGGGTGGTATCAACCAGTTTGTCAGCCTCATCTCTGCCCGCCGTTTCGGAAGCATCTCACTGAGCTATTGGGTAGCACCTTCACTGATATTGCTGACAGGACTCTTCGTCATACTGAAACCCATGGAGAGTTCGGAGCTGCCCCTACTCATACTGGGCTGGTGCTGTCTGGTCTACGGCGTGACGGAGATTATCAACGCCATCAAGATACACAGCATCCGCAAACAGGCAGAGCGCGCGAAAGTTGCTGCAGAAGAAAAAACTGTGGCCGAGGAAATCAGCTCACAGTTAGGTACGGAAACTACTGAAACGAAGGAGGCTGGCACTGCCCTGGAATCGAAACCGGAGGATACCCCAGTGGAGACGGACGAATACGACGACTTCTCCTCCGACTGATGCGACAAACAGACAACCGCAAGACGGCAGTCGTCACACGTTGGTGACGATGCCCTCTATGTAGGTCTTCAGGATATGGATGCCGGTCTTGTTGTCCCCACCCCACGGGATGATGAGGTCGGCATATTTCTTTGTCGGCTCGATAAACTGGTCGTGCATGGGTTTCAGCACCTTCTCGTAACGCTCCAGCACCATGTCGACGGTACGTCCACGCTCCACTACGTCGCGGCGGATATTACGGATGAGGCGCACGTCGGCATCGGTGTCGACGAATATCTTCAGGTCCATCATGTCACGCAGCTTCTTGTAGTGCAGCGTCATGATACCCTCGAGGATGATGACAGGCTTGGGTTCTACATGCACCGTCTCAGGCAGGCGGTTCGACAGCACATACGAATAGGTGGGCTGCTCGACAGCCTGGCCGTTCTTCAGCATCTTGATATGCTCTGTCAGCAATTTCCAGTCGAAGGCGTCGGGGTGGTCAAAGTTGATGGCCTTCCGCTCCTCGTCGGTCATGCCGGTAGTGTCGTTATAATACGAGTCAAGAGGTACGACGGCTGCGCAGTGCGGCGGCAGTGCCTTGGCGATTCTCTTTACGACGGTGGTCTTTCCAGAGCCTGTGCCGCCGGCGATTCCGATAATAGTCATAATATTCTTTGCGGGGTTATGGGGTTTGGAGGTTCGACATTTCGATATTTCGATATTTCGACATTTCGACATTCGACTGTTTATCACATCGGCTTAGGTCATTTCGCTTCCTTGATGACGTAAACCAGCGTCGGCAGGTGGTCGCTGTAGCCGTCGAGCCATACGCCACCAGCATGGGTACGCAGGGTGCCGCCCTTGTACTTGCCCTCCAGCTGCATCAGATAGTCGCGGCGGAAAATCTGCGGCTGAAGACTCTTGAGCATCTTCTTTTGCTTCGACTTCTTCTTGAAGGTGGCAACCTTCAGTGTCGAGTAGTCGTCGCAGTCTTCAGGACATAGCAGGTTCTTCGACAAGATAATCTGGTCGAACAGGTTCCACTGGCCGTCGTACATCAGCGTGCCGGTACCACTGGCGTGTATCTCCCAGAAGGGGTTGTAAAGTCCTCCATCCTCCACCTGGTCGATGTAGCGGCGCGCGCCAAGAGCCTCCGACATGGAGGGATCCTTCGGGTCGTCGTTCATATCGCCCATGATGAAGAGCTTCACATTCGGGTCATCACGCTGCAGCGAGTCCTTGACGACGCGCAGCTGTCGGCCACCCAGCTCACGATAGTACGATACAGCACCACGCGAAGGCAGGTGGTTGACGATGATGGTCACATGCTCGCCAGCCAGTGTGCCGCTGACTACAAGGAAGCCACGGGTGGCACGGCCTTTGTCGATGTCCTCCTGCTTTTCATATATATAAGGTACGAGCTTGACGTTGCGTACCGTGAACATAGCGGGATTGTAGAGCAGTCCGCAGTCGACGCCACGCTGGTCGGGACCCTCGATGTGGCAGAACTGGATGTTGCGCTTCTTCAGCGGCTCCTGGTTGCAGAGGTCTGTCAGGCACTTGGCGTTCTCTACCTCGCTGACACCGATGGCCGCACAGCCGTAGGGCAGTTTGTCAGTACCCATCTCCGAAAGCACGCGGGCCATGTTTCGCAGTTTGTGAGTATACTTCATGCCCGTCCACTTATTGCGACCTTCGGGCAGGTACTCGTAGTCGTTATGCCCCTCGTCGTGGCAGGTATCAAACAAATTCTCCAGGTTGTAGAAACCGATGGAGTAAACAGAGAATTTCTTCTCCTGAGCCTGTGCATTCATCGTTCCAAACAGGAAGAAAAATGCCAATGTTGATAATAGTGTCTTCATAATTTTATGGTTTTATGTGGCGAAGTTAGTGATTATTTTTGAAAATATCGAATGTTTCGCAAAAAAAATCACAAAAATATACTCTTTTTTACATTTTATTTGTTATCTTTGCAGCATAAAACTATAAATTCACAATAAAAACACTAACGTTATGCAAAAAAAGCTGAAACTCATTGTGATGGCCTTATGCCTCGCTTCGCCAGCCCTTGCACAGGAGCCTGACACCATACAGGTGGCTGCGGGAGAGCAGAATGAGGAGGCCTTCACCTTCACAGAAGCACAGTTAGGCGAAGACGACGACATGTCGCAGAACGTGACCATCATCTCGTCGAACCAGAACCTTTTTGCCTCATCAGCAGGGTTCCAGTTCAGTGCCGTGCGCTTCCGTTACCGTGCTTTTAACCAGAGGTACAACGAGATCTTCATCAACGGTGCCCCCATGAACGACCTGGAGTCCGGACAGTTCCGCTTCTCACTGATTGGCGGACTGAACCGTTACACCAACAACAGCCGTGAGACCTCGCTGCCCTTCGAGTTCAACAACTTCTCCATGCCGGGCATGGCAGGCTCCAACAACTACGACCTGCGCCCCAGCCGCATGGCCACAGGTCAGTACGCCTCGTTGGCAGGAGCCAACCGTAACTACACGGTGCGAGCCATGTACACCTACAACACTGGCCTGCGTCCTGACGGATGGGCTTTCTCGGCTGGCGTAACCTACCGCTGGGCCAGCCCGAAGACTGCCTACATCAAGGGTACGTTCTACAACTCGCTGTCCTACTTCCTCGGTGCCGAGAAGAAGCTCAACGACAAGCACTCCATAGCACTCGTCACCTGGGGCAACCCGACAGAGCGCGCCAACCAGGGAGCCGCCACCGACGAGAGCTACTGGCTGGCCAACTCGAACTACTATAACCCCTACTGGGGCTATCAAGACGGCAAGATCCGCAACTCACGCGTCGTGAAGGACTTCGCTCCGACAGTGCTGGTCAACTGGAACTGGGACATCAGTCAGAAGCTGAAGCTCACCACCGCGATGACCGGACGCTACTCCATGTACAAGGGTACCAAGCTGAACTACAATAGCGGCGAGAACCCTGCTCCCGACTACTGGAAGCGCTTACCCTCCAGCTTCTTCGACGTCTGGTACGACAACGACCCTGGCAACACCCGCGACGGCTATGCCGCTTGGGACTACTCCCGGGCCTACCTGATGGGCAGCGAGCGGAACCGCCAGATTGACTGGGACGCCCTGTACTACGCCAACCAGCAGGCCAACCGTGACGGACGCGACGCCTTGTACTACGTCGAGGCCAAGCACATCAACACCTTCAACCTGACGCTGGCCTCCACACTGAAGGCAGAGCTGTCGAAGTCGACCTCCGCTAACATCGGACTGAGCCTGGCCACCAACACTGGCCAGCACTACTGGACGATGGAAGACCTCCTCGGAGCCAATACCTTCCACAACCTGAACACCTACGCCATGTCCTACTACTCGCCCAACGACCCCCGCACGCTGTACGACATCAACGACAACGGCGGCGAGGTGAAAGAGGGCGACAGGTTTGGCGGTGACTATAACCTGATTGTCCGAAAGGCCCAGCTGTGGGGTACCATCAAGTACAAGCGCAATCGTATGGCACTGTTTGGTGCTGCACGTGTCAGCGGTGTCACCATGCAGCGCGACGGTAAGATGCGCAACGGTATCATTGAAAGCCTGGGCATGAGTTCCTACGGCAAGAGCGGCACGGCGAAGTTCCTCGACGGTGGCGTGAAGGGTGGACTGACCTACAACATCGGCAGCGGCCACGTCATCAGCCTTGGCGCCGGTTACGAGCTGAAGGCTCCACAGCCCCAGAATGCTTTCCAGTCGCCTGTCTACAGCAACGAGTTTGTTGCCCACCTGAAGAATGAGAAGATATTCAGCTCAGAGGCATGCTACATGTTCTCAGCACCCTGGATGAAGGCCAACATCAACGGCTACTATAGCTATATGACCGATGTCACCGAGTGGCAGAACTACTTCGATGACGACATCAACTCGTTCTCCTACGTATCCATGACTGGCATCAAGAAGGTCTACTACGGACTGGAATGGGGCATCAGCTTCAAGGTCAGCCCCTCGTTCAGCATCAAGACGCTCGGTGCCATTGGCGAGGCTAAGAATACCAACAACTCGAAGGTTACCTACATGAGTTCCACCAAGGGTGACTACTATGAGGAGGCCGTTTTAAATAAGAACATGCGCGAAGCCGGCACACCGCTGTCCGTCTACGGACTCACGTTGAGCTACCGCAGCGGAGGATGGTTCATCGACCTCAGTGGCAACTACTACGACCGCATCTATCTGAGCTACTCACCGAGCTACCGCTACGAGAGCACGCTCAAGAACCGCAATGAGGCAGCCATCACACGTGGCATCGACGCCGAGCGTACCTTCGACGACGACGGCAACCTCATTCAGAGTGCCGTTGCCCAGACAAAGGGCAAAGGCGGTTTCATGCTCGACGCCTCCATCGGTCGCAGCATCCGCCTGAAGCACGGCCAGCTCAGCATCAACCTCCAGCTGACCAACCTGCTGAACAACACGAAGATGGTGACCGGCGGTTACGAGCAGGGACGCAGCAACTACTCCATCAACACGACGACCGACGAGATCAGCACGACCCGTCTGTATCGCTTCGACCGCAACCCTAAGAAGTACTATGCGTATGGTTTCAACGGCATGCTGAACATTGGCTACAGATTCTAAAACACGAACAACTATGAAGACAAGAAATATCATTATCTTAGCGCTGACCGCACTAATTGCCGCATCGTGCCACTCGTGGGATGCACCGGGCGAGGATGCCGGTCGTGACAACTTCGGCAACAGCGACCTCCGCGAGACCAACGTCAGGACCATTGCCGAGGTGAAGGAAATGTTCAAGAGCGAAATCGCCACCAACGACCTGAGAAAAGTCGAGGAGAGGATGCAGATCAAGGTCGTTGTCGTTGGCAACGACGAGGGCAGCAATCTCTACAAGAAGCTCTGCGTACAGGACAACACAGGAGCCATCGCCCTGAGCATCGACCAGAGCGGACTCTTCGGCGCTTTCGCAGTAGGACAGTGTGTGCTCATCGAACTGAAGGACCTCTACGTAGGCAGCTACGAGAAACAGCCACAGATAGGTGTCCTCTATTTCAACGAGAACAAGGGTGTCGACCAGGTGGGCCGCATGACACGCTACGAGTGGCAGCGACACTTCAAGCTGTTGCCGCCCGTTGAGGGGCTGGTGGCCAAACCTATTGTCACCGACAACATGAACAAGCTCAACCTGGAGCGTGACTGTGGCAGACTGGTGACGCTGGTAGGCATCAAGATGAAGGATGCCGACGGCGTGAAGGTGTTTGCACCCAGCGACGGCAGCGTCACGCTGCTTGGCGGCTGTGCCAACCGCGAGATTGAGGGCGTCAGCAAGGATCTGGCCGTCATCCGTACCAGCACCTACGCCAAGTTCGCCAACATGCCCATGCCCACCGAGAGGCTCACCATCACCGGCATAGCCTCACGCTACCGTGACGGCTGGCAGATAGAACCCCGCAAGCTGGCCGACATCCAGCTGTACACTGGTACTGAGGTGCTCGACGACATTAGTGATCCTTCAGCAATTCCTGCTGAAGGTACTGGCACCGCTACAGACCCATTCAATATTGCAGCTGCCATTGAAAAGTGTCAGGAAGTGGGTGAGACAGAATCAACTGAGAAGTTCTACGTAAAAGGAATTGCCGTGACAGAAGGTGTTGCTGATGCCACATACGGAAATGCAACGTTCAAGATGGCAGACACTGCCGAAGGGACAGCACAATTTACAGCCTTCCAGGTATATGGCTCTGATGGGAAGAAGTTGCCGGCAGGTTATAAAATCAATGTTGGTGACGAAGTTATTGTATATGGTTCCGTTGTCAACTATAAGGGCAACACGCCCGAAACCACCGGTAAGGGAAAAGCTATCATCGTCAGCGTCAACGGCAAGAAGACCGATGGCACCGATGCAGGCGAAACATCTACACCGACGCCTTCAGACGAAGCAATACTTGACGTTGACTTCACGAAAGGCATAGGTAGTTGGACTATTGACAACAAGAACAAGCCTGCCGAAATAGAAGCCATCTGGGTTCAGGATTCCAAATATGGCATGAAGGCAACAGCCTATGTAAACTCGACCAATTATGATAGCGAGGCTTGGGTCATATCGCCAAAGTTCAGTCTCAGCGAAAAGGCTGCAGCCACACTGAAGATAAACCACGCCATTAACTTCTTCACCAGTGTTGATGTAGCCAAAACCCAAGCTGTGGTGTTGGCCACTGCCGATGGAGCCAACTGGACAGAGCTAATGCTCTCCTCCTGGCCAGACAAACTCAGCTGGACTTTCTTTGATGCAACAGCAGATTTGTCAGCTTTTGCAGGGAAGGCCAATGTTCAGATTGCGCTGAAGTACCTCAGTACGGCAGAAAAAGCCGGCACATGGGAAGTAAAAACCATCAAAGTTGAATAACATCTGTGACTAGCTAAAACCATTATCAATATAGAAAATATAAATGACTAACGATATGAAAAAGATTTATTATCTGATTGCGATGGCCTTTGCGGCTCTCACATTCACCAGCTGCGAGGACGTTCCGGCACCATACGGTGACCCCACGAACCCCAACGCCACAACAGTTGTAGCACCGGCAGGTTCCGGTACTGCCGACGACCCGTTCAACATTGCCGGAGCCATTGCTAAGTGTAAGGAGATTGGCGGAACCGTTTCCTCCGAGAAGTACTATGTCAAGGGCTATGCCGCCACCGCTGCCACAGCCGATGGACAGTATGGCAACGTGTCGTTCGACATGACCGACTCCAAGGACGGCAAGGGTAAGAAGTTCAAGGCTTACCAGGTGGCTGGCTCCGATGGCCAGAAACTGGCTGAGGGCTACACCATCAACGTAGGCGACGAAGTGGTCATCTACGGTCCCATGTACAACTACAACAACACGACGCCTGAGACTGCCGGCAAGGCCGTTGCCTACATCGTCACCGTCAATGGAGAGAAGACCAACGGCGGCGGAGGCGGCGATGCCGGTGACCCCAAGGGTAAGGGAACGGAGGATGACCCGTTCAACATTGCCGCAGCCATTGCCAAGTGTAAGGAAGTCGGCGAGACGGCATCCTCTGAGAAGTTCTACATCAAGGGTATCGCCGTTTCTGAAGGCAAGGCTTCAGGAGGCTATGGCAACGTGTCGTTCGACATGGCTGATACCGCTGACGGTACCGTTAAGTTCAAGGCGTTCCAGGTAGCAGGCTCCGATGGTCAGAAACTGCCTGACGGATTCACGGTCAGCAAGGGTTCCGAAGTGGTCATCTACGGTCCTGTTGTCAACTACAAGGGCGACACTCCTGAGACGTCAGGCAAGAGCGCAGCCTACATCGTTACCATCGACGGAAAGAAAACTGACGGCAGTGGCGGCGGAGAGTCTGGTGGTGAAGTGAAGACTGTCAGCATTGCCGACTTCAATGCAGCCGCAGTGAGCAATGATGTATGGTACCAGCTGACTGGCAAGGTGAAGAACTTGAAGGATGGCGACAAGTACGGCAACTTCGACCTGGAGGATGCCACAGGTTCTGTCTACGTTTACGGTCTGCTCTCAGAGAAGGGCGGTGCCAAGCAGAAGTTCCAAGAGCTGGTAGCTGAAAAGGGCATCGCTGAAGGCAGCACAATCACCATCATTGGTAACCGTGGAGACTATAACGGAAAGATAGAGGTGTTGAACGCCTACTTCGTCAGCATCGAAGGTGGTGGCGAGCCTGGACCTTCCGGCGAGACGCTCGGAACGAAGGACGCTCCGTTGAACATAGCACAGGCACTGGAACTCATCAACGCCCTTGCAGACAAAGCAGAGTCAGAGCAGTATGCCTACGTAAAGGGTAAGGTTGTGAAAGTAACGACCAATCAGGCCAACTTTGAAAAGTACGGCAATCTGAACTACCTCATCTCCGAGGATGGAACAGAGAATAACACCATCACCGTCTATTCCGGCGACGGCCTCAACGGAGCCAAGTTCACCGGCATTACTGACCTGTCGGCAGGCGACGAAGTGATAGTCTATGGCAAGCTGTACAAGTACGTCAACAGCAGTGGTAAAGTTACGCCGGAAATCAACTCGGGCAACTACCTTGTATCGCTGGTTAAGGCCGGCGGTGGCGGAGGCGGTGGTGGTGGAACCGCCAATACCGGCACCTTGGCTAATCCGCTGACTGCCTCTCAGATCTATGACGCTGTGGCTGCTATGGAGAAGGGTGTCACATCTACTGAAGACTACTACGCGAAGGGCAAGATCTGTAGCATTAAGTATGAGTACAGCGTAGATTACGGCACGGCTACCTTCAACATTTCTAATGACGGTGCTACTGGCGGCAAGGAGTTTATCGCCTATAGCACCTACTATCATGCCAGCGAGCAGAAATGGGTGGAAGGCGACACGCAGGTTGCTGTAGGTGACGAGGTGGTTGTCTGTGGCAAGGTCGTGAACTACAACGGCAATACGCCCGAGTTTGCCAGCAAGAAGAGCTACGTTGTCACCATCAATGGTAAATAGCACAGCCAGCAGATTAATGCTATCAACAACTCCGCAGGACGGTCACCGCGTCCTGCGGAGTTTCTGTTGATAATCAGTCCTCTTTTCCCATTTTCCTGCTGTATTTGTTTGTCGTTTCGGAAAAAATGCTTAACTTTGCGCCGATGAAACAGCTATTGGCCATCTTCCTCGCGTTGTTGCTGTTGGGAAGGATCACTGGGGTCGGTTCTATTGATCATTTTTGAGAACAAAAATTTGGTGTTTAAAGAAAATGTTACTACATTTGCAGTGTCTAACAAAAAATCATTCGAACATGCCGCGTCAGGAAAGGACAAAGAAAATGATCACAAGAACCGACCCCGTGATCCCAGAGACATTAAAACCAGGAACGATTATCGATAGGTACGGTTCTCCTTATGGTCGGTATTTTTCCCCTTACAAGACACCTATAGAAATGAGAGCATTACTTCCAAGTAATAATATGCAATATAATGCATATATTGTCGTTAAATCTATAGATGTCCAAAGATCTATAGTTGCTCCTGCGTTCGGGAAATTGGGCTATGGTATTCAATATAAGACACCATTAGATGTTAACTCATTAATAGAATTTAAGTTTATAATTCCTATAAAATAATGAATAGATTAGTTCTAAAACGCAAATTGGATGAAATGGGAGTCAATGAAAATGATTACTCATTGTACGGCAGTTTAGACTGGAATAAAATCATATTGTATGAGAATTATTCTAATTGGGAGGTTTTTTATCTGAGTGAAAGAGGTACACGAGATAACTTCCATGTGTTTCATTCGGAAGAAGAAGCATGCCAATATATTTTCAATGAGTTCCAAAAATCATTAAAGATTCACTCAACAACTCCCAAACTTCTGGAATCTAAAAGAACTGCAATGGATATGTTGATGAAGAATGGTTATGTAGAGACAATATCGAATATGACAGATAAAGTATTGTTCTCAGAGGTATGTAGTTGGTCCTTTTTAGCGTTTATAGGCTATTGTGTTGAAATCCAAAAAGTGGAGAACACATATGAATTGTTTTCGCAATTAGCAAATAAGTTATGTCTTCGTAATTTCAAATACAGTTGGGATGATTTGATGGCATGTTTTCAAGATTTCAGTTGGATTGATAATACAGATATTTATATTATTCATCATGATTTAAGTTGTTTGTCACCTCAAGATTTAAACAACTATTATGAGATAATAAATGATACAATACATTTTTGGGATGAAAAGAAAAATCATAAAGTCTATTTTATTTTTTCAAAGAATGAAAAAGATAGGTTTTACCTGTTGAAGGGAATCGGTTCTGAATGATCTTTGACCGGTCTGACCGGGGGACTGAATCACTGGGGATTTCTAAGATAAAACCAAGAGTAATCACTGGGGTCGGTTCTAGTGATCATTTTTGAGAACAAAAATTTGGTGTTTAAAGAAAATGTTACTACATTTGCACTGTCTAACAAAAAATCATCCGAACATGCCGCGTCAGGAAAGGACAAAGAAAATGATCACAAGAACCGACCCCGTGATCCCCTCCTTCGCAGCCGATGCTTCGTGTGCATACAAACATATATCATTCACAATAAGTTTAATAATTAAAACAAAACAAGTATGAGAAAAACAAGACTTTTTTCAATTCTCGCCCTCCTGCTCATGGCAGTGACGGGCGCGTGGGCTCAGAAGGACACGCCGCTGACGCTCGAGGCAAAGACTGCAGGAACGATTGTGGTGTTGGGGCCTCAGAGCGGAATGCAGTACAGCAAGAACTACGGAGCGAAGACGGAATTAACAGCAGATGCCGGCTATGATAGCGGCAAGGGGGTATGGACTATTACTGTTGCCGTAGGCGAGACGGTGCAGTTCTATGGCAACGGCACCAGCATTACCAGTTATGGCAACAACTCTGTTCGTATCGCCTTTGGCAGTGCCGATGTCTACATCTATGGCAACATCATGAGTCTGGTGGATGAGGAAAATTTTGCCACTGCGACTGAGTTGACTGACGCTGACGCTTTTAGTTATTTATTCTCTTATAATTCTCAGCTGTATAATCACGATACTTATGAGTTGGTTCTGCCTGCTACGACACTGGCAGCTCGTTGCTACCAATCCATGTTCTCTGATTGCACAAACCTGACCACTGCTCCCGCACTGCCTGCCACGACACTGGCAGAGGGTTGCTATTCTGGAATGTTCGTCGGTTGCACAAACCTGACCACTGCTCCCGTGCTGCCTGCCACGACACTGGCAGACTATTGCTACTTTAATATGTTCAATGGCTGCACAAAACTGAACTCTGTGACTTGTCTTGCCACTAATATTTCTGCGTCAAATGCAACAACTAATTGGCTTTCCAGCGTTGCTGCCACCGGAACATTCACAAAGGCAGCCGGCATGGAGGGCTGGACGACCAACAGCGCAAGCGGCATCCCAAGCGGATGGACAGTTGTAGATAACGTGGTACTGACCGACGGCAGCGACCCCTCGGCTCTGAAAGCATATGCCAACCAGCTATGCGCGGTGACCTACAAGCGCTCGTTCACTGCCGACAAGCCCTCGACCGTGTGCCTGCCCTTCGCCTACGCTCCGAAGACGGGCGAGACGTTCTACACCTTCAGCGGCATCACGAAGGAGGGCGGCGAGTATGTTGCTACGATGACTGAACATACAGGTGCTACTCTCGCAGCCAACACTCCGTATCTGTATAAGTCTGCCACTACGGGCGACACCGACTTCAGCGGCACATACACCATTCCTGCCACCATCGCGGCAGGCACGACCACGAGCGGCGACTGGACATTCGTGGGCACTTACGACACGCAGGAGTGGACCACTGCCCCCACGGGCATCTACGGATTCTCGGCTCAGGATACTGGCGACGGCATCAGCCAGGGCGAGTTCGTGAAGGTGGGCGCTTACGTCCGCATCAAGCCCATGCGCGCCTATCTGAAGTATAAGAACGGTGGCGAGGACTATGCCGGAGCGCCCATGATGGCTCCCCGCCGCGCCGCCGAGACGCTGCCCGAGCGCATCAGCGTGCGCCTGATAGACGGCGACGGACAGGTGACGGCCATCGGCACCCTTGAGACCCGCACGGGCGAGGTGACGCTCGACGGATGGTATACCCTCGACGGCACACGCCTCAGCGGACAGCCCACCCAGAAGGGCATCTACGTGAACAATGGTAAAAAAGTAATCATCAAATAATAGAAAGGAGAACATCACCATGACAAAGATAACACTTGGCTCGAAGATTGCAACGCCACACTTTGACATCGATTCAAAGAAAGACTACCAGAAGCCTACGATGAATGTCGTCCTGCTCCAGCATCAGAATTACCTGCTTGCCGGAAGTCCCCAAACGCTGGAAGGCACTGAAGGAAACTGGCAAGAACTGGAATAAACGACCATACTATACTATATGAAAATACGACTGGCGGAATGGAAAATCTGCCAGTCGTTTTGTTTATTCTAAATCACTGGGGTCGGTTCTGTTGATCATTTTTGAGAACAAGAATTTGGTGTTTAAAGAAAATGTTTGTATCTTTGCGTGCGTTAAGCAATATTGTAGGAAATAATATGACCCGACAGATACGGAAGAAAAGCGGAACTGGCATCTATCATGTGATGTTGCGAATGATCACAGAACCGTCCCCTGATCACCCTGGAAAAACCTGGAAAAGTATATGTACTTGATGATTTAGACGAATATGAAAACAAAGAACGTGAATAAGATTTACATGCTAATATGTGTCTTATGTCTCAGTTGCACAATATTTGTATCAGACAAGTGTCAATACTGGGAAGATTTAAGTGACACAAGGCAAAACGCCATTCTGCAAACTTTGCATGTGGACGTACGTATACTGATGCTATACCAACACCAAATGACATTATCTGATGATGACGGTTCGGAGGAGATACTGAATACCTTGTGCTCTCAGACAGATGGTTACAAAAAGATATTTTACTTTTATGTTTTTAATGACATGTTACAGTCTTCTGATGGAGCATTAAGAGAGATGATGGGAACATATTGTTTGCGGTATGTCATGGACAATCCCGCTTTTACAATGAACTATTTTTCCAATCATAGTGGTATATCCAAAGAATATAGTTCGAGTATAGGGACTGAAATATATCATAACAATATGGATGTGGACGCTTTTAAACACCACTTGCTTTCATCTATTAGACAGAAATCTTTACAAGTATATACAAAGGATTTTATAAGGGAAGTTTTGCAGGTATATGATTCTATGTAAAAGTAATCAGGTCGGTTCTAGTGATCATTTTTGAGAACAAAAATTTGGTATAGAATCATGGGGACAGATTCTGCCTGCAATAAACGAATGTATATATCCGTTAATGACATGAGAACGAGAATTGTTTATTCATATATGCCGAGAATCGGAAGAGTGCAGAGCGGGACAGGCATCTGTCATGTCATGCTGAGAGGTATCCTACTCAATCGTCTATAAGCTAAAGAAATTATGATAGAATCAAAAACCTGCCCCCATGATTCAATGTATTATCTTTGCAAAAAGAAAAGCTATGAAATATGACTATATTACAAAATATGAACATTTAAATTCTGGACTTAGCAGATATGCTCTTCCTTTCTTCAAGAAGTCTAAATGACGTTAGTAAAACAAATGAAATAAAACATTTTGAAGATATGAGAAAAATATGTATGACCCTTGCAGCCGTGCTGTGCTGCGTTATGGCAGTAACCCTGTTTACTGCCTGTGAGAAAGACAAGAACAAGTTCTCTTACGCTATCATTGCTGAACCGGCAGGGACATTGATAGGTGAAAATGCCGTAAACTGGCGTAATTCCGTTCTGAAAGTCTATCAGATAGAGCTTGGCACAGATTCAGAGAAATTCACCAAGCATGGTTCGCAAGAAGAATGCGACAAGGAAGTGCTTGACGCCTGCAAAAGAGCTGAGATGTCGCTCAGAGTCAGCGGTCCTGGCGAGGTGAAAGTCCATAATACCACAGCTAATAAGACGGTATACAGGCGTATACTACAATAGTTTTTTTCTTCTGGCGTTCCTGGATTCGGAGCCAGAAGTGAGAGCTTATCGACAGATGTGACGTAAACTATAGTTCAACGATGACTTTTCCGTTGATCTGGCGGCCAGTGAGATAGTTGGGAACGGCGTACTGGTGGTTGGTAACGTCGGTGACCCAGTAGTAGGAGTTGACATTGGAGATGCCGAAGATGTTCAGGCCGTCGATACCTATCCAGAGGCGCTTCAGACCGAAGCCCGACGAACGCTCGGAGCGGTCGATGGCCAGATAGCTCATGCCGATGTCAGCACGCTTGTAGGCTGGAGCTCGGAACTGCTGGTACTCCAGTCCCTTGTGGGGCGCACCGAAGGGCAGTCCGTCGGCAAAGGCCAGGCGCAGTGTCATCTTCCACCGCTGGGTGCCGGGGAAGTAGTCGGTGAAGTGAAGGTTGATGCCCCATCGCTGGTCGGTGGGCAGCGGAACGGCCACGCCGTTGATTTTCTGACGGGTGGACATGACGCTGAATGTCAGCCACGAGTCGGTGCCTGGTACGAACTCACCATACAGCTTGAGGTCAAGGCCGAGGGCATGGCCGCTGGCCTTGTTCTCGCCGTAGTAGACGACCTTCATGTTCTGTACGTTGTAGGGTACGAGGTTGGACATGGCCTTAAAGTATGCCTCGGCGGAGAAGCGGAAGGGGCGGTTCATCATGCGGAAACGGTAGTCGAAAGCCCCTACGAAATGGATGCTTCGCTGGCTCTTGATCTTTTGGTTCAGCTCGACGATGGTCTGTCCGTTGACGGTATTGGTGTCGCGCAGCTCCTTGTAGAACGGTGCCTGATAGTAGAGGCCCGTGGCTAGTCGGAACGTCATGTTCTCGTTGGATCCGGGCACGGCGGCCAGCGAGACTCGCGGCGACACGATGGTCTCGTGGTTGTAGCTCCAGTTGGAGAGACGGATGCCGTAGTTCAGTGTCCAGTACCAGGGCTTTTCGCCTTTCGACTGCCAGCGGTAGGTGTCCTGTGCAAAGGCTTCCACGCGGGTCGATGATATTCTGTTGCTCGATTTGAGGGAGTAGATCAGGTCGAGTCGTTCGCTGCTGTGGGGGATGTTGTAGCCGCTGGAGTCGCGCATCTCGTACTCGCGGGCCTGCTCGCTGATGTGTTCCCACTTCATGGTGACGCCGGCCTCGAGGCGGTGCTTCTTCAGCTGTCGGTTAGCCAGCAGCCTGACACTCTGCACGTCGGCTGTCAGGTAGTTGCGGGCATGGTCCATGTAGGTGCCGACGCCCAGCTCCTCCTGTGTCTGAGTGTCGTCGAGCCAGTATTGCCCTTGTATGTCGTAGGTCTCCTGCTCCTTGGTGTGGAAGGCCGAGAAGAGCAGCTTCAGCTGTGTGCCGGTCATCGGCTGCCAGGTGAGTGCTGCCGTGCCGAAGAGGGTACGGAAGATGTCGCGCTCCTGTCCGTCGAAGTACACCTTGAAGGTCCTGACGTTCTGCATGGTGCCGAAGGACGTCTCACGGTCGGAGGGCTTGAAGTTGTAGTGGTTCTCCGATATGTTGCCGATGGCGCTGAAGCTCCAGCGGTCGTTGAACTGATAGGTCAGGTACGTCTGGTAGTCGAGGAAGTTGGGGCGGTACTCACCCTTTGTCTCCAGCGAGCCTAACAGGTAGCGCGTCGTCTTGTAGCGTACACCGTGGCTCATCGAGAACTTCTTGTTGCCATAGCCTACGAAGACGCTGCCGCCCAAGAGCGATGCCTGGATGTTGGCTTCCAGGCGGGTGGGCTTGCGGTACTGGATGTCGAGTACACTTGACATCTTGTCGCCGTACTTGGCCTCGAAGCCGCCACTGGAGAAGCCGATCTTCTCGACCATGTCGCTGTTAATGACCGACAGTCCCTCCTGCTGGCCGCTGCGGATGAGCAGCGGACGGTACACTTCGACGCTGTTGATGTAGACGGAGTTCTCGTCGAACGAGCCGCCGCGCACGTTGTACTGGCTGGACAGCTCGTTATGTGTCGATACGCCGGCCTGCTGCTGCACCAGTTCCTCGACGGCATTGCCCGTCGTCGACGGTGCGACCTTCAGGTCCTTGGTGCTCAGTTCCTGCGTCTGTGTCGTCTGTCGGCGTTGCTCGGTCACTACCACCTCGTCGAGGGCTTTCATGGGGTGGAGGACGACGACAAGCCGCTGGTTGCCCTTGGGATTGCGGAGCACACGGGTACGTGTCTGGAATCCGACCATCGAGAACTTGACGACGACGGAGTCGCGTGACTGTAGCTTCAGCGAGTAGTCGCCCTTCAGGTTAGCCATCGTGACGGCACCTTGTTCGAGACAGGAGATGGTGGCCAGTTCAATGGCGTTGCCATTGTCGTCGGTCACGCGTCCAGACAGCGTGAACTGCTGGGCGTATGCCAGGGTTGCTGTCAGTGACAGGAGTATTGATAATAATAATGTACGGCTGTTCATTACTTATTATAACGCCGTTTCTGCGTTTTTATTGCCTACAGCCATCGCTGTCAGTTCTCTTTCGGCTCTTCGGCGGCCTTTGGGTCGGGTGCGGCCTGCTGCTGCGAGGGGGTGGCAGGCTGCTGGTCGGTGGCGGCGGGACGAATGACAACGTTGCCGTC
>JAEEGG010010341.1_pt1 | contig 20628 bp, 14 predicted proteins | sample 9134161 | NCBI WGS metagenome assembly JAEEGG01 (sample SAMN16246543, study PRJNA631951) | gut metagenome | biome: gut microbiome; feature: rumen; material: CR-attached | host: Bos | place: Iran: Karaj | collected 2018-10 | reverse complement strand
GCTGGACTGAAGACCGCGCTCTGCGGAATTATCTACAGTCGCGATGAGGGTGGCGACCTCAATACTGCCTATAAGGCGCTGTGGACGCATTTCCGCACGACCGATGCGCGCGCCAATGGCTTTGTGTGGGATATGTATTCGAACCTGCGCGAGATGACCTTCGGCGACGATCAGGACACGGGCAGCGGCAATAAGGAGGGACAATTCTACAACCGTGAGCATTCGTTTCCCAACAGTTGGTTCGGCGGCAAGGTGATGCCCATGTACACCGACCTGCACCACATGTATCCTACCGACAAGGTGGTGAACAACAAACGCGGCAACAACCCCTTCGGTGAGACCAATAATCCCACCTATAAGTCGGCCAATGACTTCAGCAAACTGGGTCCCTGCAGCTATCCCGGCTATACGGGAACTGTGTTCGAACCCAATGATGAGTATAAGGGCGATTTCGCGCGTACCTATTTTTATATGGTGACCTGCTACGAGGAACAGATACCTACCTGGTACACGAGCTTTGCCGAATCGCAGCCCACGCTCGACGGCAATGCCTACCCGGGTTTGAGCAGTTGGCAGTTGGAGATGCTGATGAAGTGGGCGAAGAACGACCCCGTAAGCGAGAAGGAGATCAATCGTAATAATGCCGTGTATGGTATCCAGAAGAACCGCAATCCCTTTATCGACTATCCCGAGTTGGAGCGTTTCGTATGGGGCGACCTGAAGGATGCGGCCTTCAGTTACGACCATTATTCGACGACGGGCATTATCGATGTGGAAGATTCTTCTGCTGACAGCAATCAGCCGGAAGCAATCTTTGCACCTGATGGTAAACGTCTTGATAAACCGCATAAAGGATTGAATATCATACGATTAAAGAATGGAAAGGTGATTAAGATAACAGACGGTTTGCAAACTTTTGCGAACTGAAATTTGGGCTGCAAACTATTGCAAATACGTATGCAAACTATTGCGAACGGAAAAACTTGGAAGTATCGTTTATAAGTCGTAACTTTGCGCCATGATTCAGACAATGATGACATCCGGCCTCGGCCTCACCGATCGTGAGTGGTTCCTATTAATAATAGGTATGGTGGTCTACGCAGTGCTCTTCGTGGTGACTGTACAGAACAGCCGCAGAAAGATGATGGCCATGCACGAGAAGATCCGTACGTTGCAGGAAGCTCAGCAGGCACAGAGCTCGCAGAGCATCGCCGAGAACGAGGCGAAGATCGTGGAGCTGGAGACGTTGTTGAAGAAACTGGGTGACGAGAACTCGCTGCTGCGACTGGAACTCGAGGAAAAGAAAGCCACACTGGATTATAATAATAAGGTGGCGCGTCTGGAGAACGAGAAACGCGAGCATGCTGAGACGATGATCTTCTCGTCGGATGTGTACCAGCGGATTCAGGCCTGTCTGAACGGCGGACGCAGTCTGACCCATCAGGACTGGACGGAGTTGACGGAGTTGGTGAACGGCATCTACACGGGGTTCACTGAGAAGCTGTACAGCCTCTACCGGATGTCAGAACAAGATTACCATGTGAGTCTGTTGATCAAGGTGAGGATTCAGCCGAAGGACATCGCACTACTGACGGCGCACTCGAAGGAGAGCGTGGCTACGACCCGCAGCCGACTTTATTCGAAGGTGTTCGGCGCAAAGGGCTCCTCGAAAGATTGGGACGACTTTGTACTGTCGTTATAGTGAATAACGAATAGTGAATAGTTAATAGTTTAAACGATACGATTATGATTGAGTATTTAGCACAACACATGTGGCAGGTATGGGCCGTAGTGGCCGTGATCTGCTTGATTCTGGAACTGACGGCAGGCGACTTCTTTATCATCTGCTTCTCTATCGGATCAGTCTTTGCCGCCATTACGGCAGCCGTGGGCGGTGGTATCTACTGGCAGCTGCTGATGTTTGCCGTGTTTTCAATCCTGGCTCTCGTCTATGTGCGACCCTTCGCCAAACGGTATCTCCACAAAGGTGAGGACAACCGCGTGAGTAATGCCGATGCGTTGATGGGTCGTCAGGGCAGAGTGGTGGAGACGGTTAAGGCCGATGGCTTCGGTCGTGTACAGATCGACGGTGACATCTGGAAGGCCGTGACTAACGAGCCCGAGGACATCGCTGAAGGCAAGAACGTGCGCGTTGTTGGACGAGAAAGCACCATCATCACCGTTGTTAGTGAATAGTGAAAAGTGAATAGTAATTAAATAATCAACTTAAATTATGGACATTATGACTTATGTATTGATTGCCATTGTGGTTCTGGTGATTCTGTTCGCCAAGATGGCCCTTGTGATTATCCCTCAGTCGGAAACGAAGATCGTGGAGCGCCTCGGACGCTACTACGCTACGCTGAAACCTGGTATCAACATCATCATCCCGTTTATCGACCGCGCCAAGTCGATCGTGGTGCTGAATCATGGTCGTTACCAGTATTCTACCACTATCGATCTGCGTGAACAGGTGTACGACTTCCCCAAGCAGAACGTGATTACCAAGGATAACGTACAGACAGAGATCAACGCCCTGCTGTACTTCCAGATTGTGGATCCCTTCAAGGCTACCTACGAGATTAACAACCTGCCCAACGCCATCGAGAAGCTGACGCAGACCACACTGCGTAACATTATCGGTGAGCTGGAGCTCGATGAGACGCTGACCTCGCGTGACACCATCAACAAGAAGTTGAGCGCTGTGCTCGACGATGCTACCGACAAGTGGGGTGTGAAGGTGAATCGTGTGGAGTTGCAAGACATTACACCTCCCGACTCTGTACTGACTGCGATGGAAAAGCAGATGCAGGCTGAGCGTAACAAGCGTGCACAGATCCTGACCTCTGAGGGACAGAAGGCTGCTGAGATCCTGGCTTCTGAGGGTGAGCGTACGGCTATCGTAAATAAGGCTCAGGCTGCTAAAGACCAGGCTATCCTCGAAGCAGAGGGTGAGGCTCAGGCACGTATCCGTAAAGCAGAGGCAGAGGCCAAGGCCATCGAACTGATCAGTGAGGCTGTGGGTAAGTCGACGAATCCCGCCAACTATCTGTTAGCACAGAAGTATATCCAGATGATGCAGGAACTGGCCGAAGGCGATAAGACCAAGACCGTTTATCTGCCTTACGAGGCAACCAACCTGCTCGGTTCGATTGGTGGAATTAAGGACTTGTTTAAGTCAGAATAATACTTTTTTGCAAAAAATAGGGGCAGAATGACGCGTTTCTGAATAAAATTGTGTAAATTTGCACCCGATTTCGGCACTTTGCCGCATTTCAACGCAAATTCATTCTGTATGGTACACAATATATTCAAGGGACTGGGCATCGCCCTGATAACCCCATTCAAGGAAGACGGCTCCGTTGACTATGAGGCTCTGATACGTCTGGTGGACTATCAGCTCAGCAACGGTGCCGACTTTTTTTGCATCCTCGCGACAACCGGAGAAACACCAGTGCTCACCCCTGCGGAAAAGCAGAAGATCAAGGACACTATCGTGGACTATGTCCAGGCGCGAGTTCCCATCCTGATGGGCTGTGGCGGCTATAACACCGCTGCTGTCGTGGAGGAACTGAAGAATGGTGACTTCCGAGGTATCGACGGTATTCTGAGTGTCTGTCCTTATTACAACAAACCCTCGCAGGAAGGACTCTATCAGCACTTCAAGGCCATCGCCGGAGCCACAAAGCTGCCTGTGGTGTTGTATAATGTACCTGGTCGTACAGGCGTGAACATGCAGGCTGCCACCACCGTGCGTCTGGCCCGTGATTGTCAGAACATCGTGGCCATCAAGGAGGCAAGCGGCAATCTGGAACAGGTGGACGAGATCATCAAGAACAAACCCGCCGACTTCGACGTAATCTCCGGCGACGATGCACTGACCTTCCCGATGGTGAGTTGTGGTGCCGTGGGTGTGATCAGTGTCATCGGCAATGCCCTGCCCAAGGAGTTCTCGAAGATGATCCGGTTGCAGATGCGTGGCGAGTATGACCCCGCACGAAAGATCCATCACCGCTTTACCGATCTGTTCTCACTGCTCTTCGTCGATGGTAATCCCGCCGGTGTGAAGGCGATGCTCTCGGAGATGGGCTTTATCCAGAATGTATTGCGTCTGCCACTCGTACCCATGCGTATCAAGAATATGCAGCGCATGTCGGAAATCTTGAAAGAACTCAAGATATAAGAGGTAAGAGGTGAGAAGTAAGAGGTAAGAGAATGGTTGAGTCGAAGGTCATACATGAAATTACCCAGCTGACGGGTAAAGATGTGCTCTATATTGCCGAACGGCGCAAGAAGGAGTTCACTTACCCCATTCATAACCATCAGGTGTTTGAACTGAATTTCGTGGAGCATGCTCCTGGCGTGCGCCGTATTGTGGGCGATTCCAATGAGGTGATCGGCGACTACGACCTGGTGCTTATTACGGGGCCTGATCTGGAACATGTGTGGGAGCAGAACGACTGCACGAGTGAGGATATCCACGAGATAACCGTCCATTTCGACCTCGACTTCTCAGAAAACAGCCTCCTCGGTCGTAATCCGTTCAGGTCGTTGCAGAAGATGATGAACGAAGCCCAGAAGGGACTTTGTTTCCCGATGGATGCCATCATGAAGGTCTATCCGATGCTCTGCACGCTCAGTAGCATCAAGGATGGATTCTATGCCTTCCAGCAGTTCCTGACCATCCTCTATGAGTTGTCGCTATGTCCTGGGGCAAGGGCTCTGGCCACGAGCAGCTATGCGAAGGTGGAGGTGGCAAGCGACAGCCGACGGGTGCTGAAGGTGAAGAACTATATCAATCAGAACTATATGAATGAGATCCGTCTGGCCGATATGGCTGATATCGCTGGCATGAGTCCCAGTGCCTTCAGCCGTTTCTTCAAACTGCATACAGGCAGGAACCTGACGGATTATATCATCGATATGCGACTGGGCTATGCAAGTAGGATGTTGGTCGACAGTACGCACTCGATTGCGGAGATTGGCTATGGTTGCGGGTTCAATAACCTGAGCAATTTCAATCGTATTTTCCGTAAAAAGAAGGGTTGTAGCCCGTCAGAATTCAGGGAGAATTATCATAAAACACGCGTTATCGTGTAAAAAATGCACGTTTTTCGAAAAAAGTGCCGAAAAGATTTGGTCAGTTCGAAAAAAGTACGTACCTTTGCACCCGCAAAACAAAAACGGATTGGTTCCGTAGCTCAACTGAATAGAGCATCTGACTACGGATCAGAAGGTTGTGGGTTTGAATCCCGCCGGAATCACAAGGAAGAGAGAAAGTCTGAGGGCTTTCTCTTTTTTAATAAGGTAAGGAAGATGAAGTTCAGGAGATTAACGATATTCTTAGCACTCTTTGTGTCGCTTTCTGTCTGTGCCCAGCGCAAGCAGATCGGTGAGGCACGTACCTACCTGAAGAGTGGCAAGAATTTCGATAAGGCGGAGAAACTGATGACCGACTTACTGAAAGACTCTGCCAATCGCGAGAACAAGCGTATCTATGAGATCTGGCTTCAGAGCGTGCAGAAGCAATATGAACAGGCCAACGAGAAGTTCTATATGAAGAAGCAGCAGGATACGGCCCAGTTCTTCTCGCTCGTACGGAAGCTTTTTACGATTTCTTTCCGTCTGGACTCTCTCGACGCCCGTCCTGACAAGAAAGGCAAGGTGGATCCTGAACTGCGCAAGGATGTGGCGCGTGACATGAACGGCTATCGCACCAATCTCTTCTTCGGAGGCAGTTATCTTGTGAGGAAAGGGGATTTTAAGAAGGCATACGATTATTTCGAAACTTATATCGACTGTCGTCGTCAGCCGTTATTTACGGGCTATGATTTTGCGCAGGAGTCCCGTATGGCTGAAGCGGCCTATTGGGCTACCTATAGCGGTTATCGGTTGGAGGAGCCGATATTGACCCTTCGCTATCGTGACCTTGCCCTTGCTGATACGGCCAGGCGCAACTGGACACTGCAATATGTGGCAGAGGCGTGGAAGGCACTGAAGGATGACTCGATGTATGTGGCCACGCTATGGCAAGGGTTCAATGAGTATCCGATGTCGCCCTATTTCTTCCCCAGACTGATGGACAGCTATCAGAACCAGCCTGAGAAGGCGTTGGAGGTGGCTGATCAGGCATTGGAGGCTGATTCTACCAGCCGACTGTTCCTCTTTGCCAAATCGGTGATACTGCTCAAACTGGAGAAGTTTGCTGAGAGTCTGGACTATTCGGATCGTGTCATCCAGCGTTATCCTGATATGTCCGAAGCCTATTTTAATGCGGGAACGGCGTATGTGAACATCGCCCTTAGAATGGACCCTCAGCGACATAAGAAGCAGATCAGGAAGATGTATCAGAAAGCGATGCCCTATATGGAGAAATACCGGACTATGGCGCCTAATGGTCAACAGAAGTGGGGGCCCGTGCTCTATCGCATTTATTTCAATCTGAACATGGGAAAACAGTTTGATGAGATAGATAAAATCTTAAAGAAACAAAAAAGTTAGTGCTCTTTTGAACATCTTTGCAAAATTCTTCGTAATTTTGTGTTTTGGAATTATATAGTATAATCTAAAACAAATAAAATTGAAGAATTATGGCAGACAATGCTCAGTTGATTGCTCAGTGTGAGGCACAGGCAAAAGTATGGCTTTCTCCGGCCTTCGACGAGGAGACACGTAAGGAAGTACAGGCAATGCTCGACGCAGAGGACAAGAGTGCTCTGATCGACGCTTTCTATCAGAACCTTGAGTTTGGAACAGGTGGATTGCGCGGTATTATGGGCGCAGGTACCAATCGTATGAACAAGTATATCGTGGGTATGGCCACACAAGGCTTTGCCAACTATATCAACAAGGCATTCCCAGGTAAGCAGAGTGCCGTGGTGGTTGGCCACGATTGCCGTAACAACGGACGTATGTTCGCAGAGACCGTAGCCGACATCTTCTCGGCAAATGGTATCAAGGTGTATCTCTTCGAGAGTCTCCGTCCTACGCCGGAGATCTCGTTCGCCATCCGTCAGCTCGGCTGTCAGGCTGGTGTGAATGTGACCGCATCGCATAATCCCCGTGAGTATAATGGCTACAAGGCCTATTGGGACGACGGCGCACAGGTGCTGGCTCCACACGACAAGGGTATCATCGACGAGGTGAACAAGGTGAAGATCGAGGATGTGAAGTTCGAGGGCAACAAGGACCTTATCATCCCTATCGGCGGTGAGATGGACTGGGACTACATCCAGGCCGTGAAGGAGGCTATGGTGGATCAGGATGTCATCCTGCGCCAGAAGGACCTCAACATCGTTTATTCGCCCATGCATGGTACAGGTCGTGTGATCATTCCGATGGCCCTGCGCTCTTGGGGTTTCCAGAACATCCACGTGGTGCCCGAGCAGATGGTGATCGACGGTAACTTCCCAACCGTTGTCAGCCCGAACCCAGAGAATGCTGAGGCTATGACCTTGGGTATGAAGCTGGGCACAAAGCTGAATGCCGACCTCGTGATTGCTTCCGATCCTGATGCCGACCGTCTGGCCATCGTCTGCCGCAATCCGAAGGGCGAGTGGGAGATCCTGAATGGTAACCAGACCTGTATGATGTTCTCTTGGTATATCATCGCCAATAAGAAGAAGCTCGGTCAGCTGAAGGGCAACGAGTTCCTGGTGAAGACTATCGTGACCACCGAGGTGATTGCCGAGATTGCCAAGAAGAACGGTGTAGAATATAAGGACTGCTACACGGGCTTCAAGTGGATTGCCAACGAGATCCGCGTCAACGAGGGTAAGAAGAAGTATATCGGCGGTGGTGAGGAAAGCTTCGGATTTCTGCCGTTTGATAAGGTGAGGGATAAGGACTCCCCAGCTTCTATCTGTCTGATCTGTGAGATTGCAGCCTGGGCCCGCGACAACGGTATGACGCTCTACGACCTGCTGATGAAGATCTACGAGGAGTATGGTTTCTCTAAGGAGGTGACTATCAATGTGGTTCGTCCTGGTAAGACGGGTGCTGACGAGATCAAGCAGATGATGACCGACTTCCGTGCTAATCCTCCGAAGGAGTTGGGTGGCTCGAAGGTCTGCCTGTGGAAGGACTACAAGACGCTCGAAGCCAAGAAGGCCGATGGTTCTGTTGAGAAACTTGACATGCCCGACACCTCGAATGTGCTGCAGTGGTTCTGTGAGGATGGCACAAAGGTCAGTGTCCGTCCTTCCGGCACAGAGCCGAAGATCAAGTTCTACACAGAGGTGAAGGATCCCGCTTTCAAGGGTGCTGCCGACTATGAGGCTTGCATCAAGAAGGCTGAGGAGAAGATTGCCGCCATCAAGAAAGACCTCAATCTCTAAGTAATTGTCTGAGAAATGAAGATCCCCACCGGCTTTTGGTGGGGATCTTCATTTTTTTTATCGTTCTAGTTCAAAGTGGAACGGCTTGTCAAAGTGGCGACGGGAATAGTAGGTGACGGAAGGATGTGAGAGGTCCATCACCATTGTCCAGGCTGTGCCGAGGAATTTCCCTTTCACCTCAGGTTGCGATACTGAAACGATGGCATCGGTCAACTGCTGCTCGTTCATGACACCGCCCGTCTGGTCGAATCGCTGGCAAAGGCGGTCGTAACGGTCGTCGCCTTCCTCAAGTCCTACGTTCAGCTTCTGCTCACAGAGATAGTGGTTGGCCACAGCCGGCGACTCTACCACCACCATCTTGTTGTCAACATATTCCACGACTACGCTCCTGCCTGATGGATCAGCCATCGCGTAATGGTGGGCCGAACCGATGTCTGAGTGCATGTCGATGCCCTCGAGCAATTTGATGGCCTCGTCGACGTTGGCTGCATTCTTCAGCATATAGGAGATGGCGGCCGTCGTCGTCAGGTCGGGCTTGTTGGATCGCTGATGCGTCTCTATCGTGTCGCCAGCCATCAGGTCGGCAATGGCAAGTCCCTTCTCGTTGATGCCGTCGAGAGCGACAAACAGACCTGTCAGACACATATACTGGTTCTTGAATCCCTCGGGTTTGAAATCCTTGCCGAAGTTGTAGAATTCCACATTGAAGGTGGTAATCGACTCATAGCCTTTATCGGGAATGCAATGCATAATCACGCCAAGGGCCGATGGAAAGTCGAAATTGCGCCCCATCAGTATGCCGCCGTCGGGTGTGCTCACCGTGAGTGCCGAGCATCCGAAATCAGCCTTCTCGGTCTTCACCTCGGTCTGATAGTGCCCCTTCGACAGGAATTCGATGGCATAACTAGCCAACTGGTCGGCTTTTTCTATTCCGCCATTCGCCATCAGTCCGTTGAAGCCGTCGTCGCCGCGATACTCCATGTAATACAGTCCGTCATCGAGCTTTACGCACGAATTGGCACCTTTAACCAGCGGACCAAACTCCATCCACATCATAACTCCAAATAAGACTACCAGTCCCAATACGCTCAGCAGCGCAATTTTCAATACTTTTTTCATTGCCGTTTTGATTAATGTTTGTCTGTTAGACGTTAGGACGATGCGAAAAGTTGCAGCAATGTGTCGGATTAGCTATTTCTGAATTCCAATGGTGTCATGCCGAAATGGTCCTTGACGTACTTACCGAAGAAAGAGGGGTTGGGAAACGCGAGCTTGTCGCATATTTGTTTGATACTAAGGTCGGTCTGACGCAGGTAGTAGCGGATATCCTCCAGCACCTGCTCCGTAATCCATTCGTTGGCTGTCTTGCCGGAGCTTTTCTTGCAGACGGCCGTGAGGTATTTGGGCGAGATACAGAGTCCGCTGGCGTAGGCTTCTACCGTACGGCGCTTTATTTCACTGGAATGCAGTAAGTCAAGGAACCGCTGGAAGTGGTTGTCGGATGTCTTTACGTGATGTTCTGTGATCAAAGATAACTTCTGTTTCATGGCGCCACAGAGAGCCAGGATAGCCGAACGGAGCAGCGACTGGATTACATCGGTATGCAAGGGATTTTCCTTACCCTTTGCAATGGCTAGTGTCAGCATTTCATAGAAATGGGTGTAGAAGAGTATCTCGTCTTCATCCATCGTCACTACATAATGGCGATGGATGTACATCATGTCGTTCCAGATGTTCATCTTTTCTCGCAAGAAACTCTGAAGGATACGGTTGGTGAGGAACATGGCCTTCAGGTTGAAATCCGGACTAATCATCACATCAGTCACCGTGATGTTCTGAGGCACAATGGCTACCTGATTCTTGTGCAGTTCCATCTGTATGCCATTCATCTGGGCCTGTACCTTTCCGTCAGTACAGATGACGATGGCATTCATCGACACATGGGCGGTATTGACCTCAGTGAACTGTTGGATGCTGTCGACCACCACAATATCGTTGTCTGAATAGCCAATCTGGATGTCCTCATTTTTGGCCAATGTCTGAAATGTTATCTCTTCTTGCTGTACCATGCTGCAAAATTACTTAGATTTTTCCATGTTTCGTGTTTTATTTGACGTTAATTATGTTTATTTTGGAATCTCAATGCCGAATTGATAAGGAATGAGGAGAAATCGAACACAAATGATAGCTTGTTTTACCCTATCTTTGCAGAAAAATCAAACATGAAGATATGAAAAAAGGTTTTTTGATGTTGCTTTCAGTGATATTACTGGGCAGCTGCGGACAAAAACAGGAGCAGAATGTGAAGGCTCCTGTGAGAGTAAAGACTCAGGTGGTATCGTCAGGTGCGGTGGATAATGCCCAAACGTATGTGGGTATTGTGGAAGAACGCGAAGCAACGGCAGTGAGTTTCACGGGTATGGGTGTCGTGAAGCGTATGCTCGTAACCGAGGGACAAACCGTGAGTCGTGGTCAGCTGATAGCCGAGTTGGATGACACGCAGGCACGAAGCCTTCTCAGTGGTGCCGAGGCACAGATGATACAGGCCAACGATGCATTGGAGCGCTATAAGATGCTGCACGACAATGGTTCACTGCCCGAGGTACAATGGGTGGAGATTCAAAGTAAGGTAGCTCAGGCGAAATCGCAACTTGAAGTGGCACGGAAGAATCTGGCCGACTGTCGGTTGACGGCTCCAGTTGGTGGCATCATCGGTAATAAGATGGTTGGTGCTGGCGAGACGGCCTTGCCTTCGCAGGCGGTGGTGAACATCTTGGATATTTCGACTGTGAAGGTGAAAGTGGCTGTGCCTGAGGCTGAGATAGCAACGGTCAATGCCACAACTCCGACGTGCATCAAGGTAGATGCCATCGGTGGTAATTATCAGGGAGGTAAAATAGAGAAGGGTGTGCAGGCCGACGCGCTCACGCATACGTACGATATAAGAATTAATGTGGCGAACAGCGAGCGGAAGTTATTGCCAGGCATGGTGGCTTCAGTTCAGTTTGTTGCCGTAGAAGGACACACACAATTGCTGTCGGTGCCTGTGACGGCCGTACAAAAGAAAGCTGACGGTACGCTGTTTGTATGGACGGTGAGTAAGGACAGTACGGCGCATCGTACAACCGTGAAGATTGGTCAGACACAAGGTAACTACGTAAGTGTCATTGATGGCCTGAACGTTGGTGACCGTATTACCATAGAGGGCTATCAGAAACTAAGTGAAAACACCCGCGTTGTATATTAATTGGTTAATAGTTAATTGTCAAGTTGTAAATGAAACAGATGAACTGGCTCCGATGGCCGTTGGAGCACTATTCAATATCATTGCTTATCGTAGGCATCCTGTTTGTGATGGGCATCTACGGCATGTACATCATGCCAAAGGATGAGTTTCCTCATGCTACCATCCGACAAGGTGTGGTGGTAGCCGTCTACCCTGGTGCCACCAGTGAGGAGGTAGAGCAACAAGTGGCTCGACCGTTGGAGCGCTACCTGTTTACTTTTGGTGAGGTGAACCGTGTGAAAACCACCACACAGAGTCAGAACGGCATGTGCATCGTGATGGTGAAACTGAATGACGACGTGAATAACAAAGATGAGGTGTGGAGCAAGATCAAGCATGGCCTGAACGGCTTTAAGGCGCAGTTGCCCAGTGGCGTGCTGGCTATCGTGGTGAACGATGACTTCGGCAACACATCAGCCCTGCTTATCGCCATCGAGAGCGGCCAGCGTAGCTATCGCGAACTGAAGCAATACAGCGATGATCTTTCTGACCGTCTGCGTCGTATCCCGTCGGTAGCCAACGTGAAACTGTTCGGTGAGCAGAAGGAGCAGATCTCGCTCTATATCGACCGTCAGCGCCTACAGGCTTATGGCATTGGTCAGCAGATGCTTTTTTCGCGATTGCAGGCACAGGGTATCACCACGATGAGTGGTTCCATCAGCGACGACGACCAACAGATACCCATTCACGTAGAGGCTCAGGAGAACAGCGAACAAGAGATTGCCAACCAGATTATTTTTTCTGACCCCGTGACGGGTAAGGTGGCACGTGTGCGCGATGTGGCAACAGTCAAACGTGAGTACGAACCTATGTCGAGTCGTATCGAACAAGATGGGCATCCCTGTGTACTCTTGTCGATGGAGATGACGCCCGGCAACAACGTGGTGCAGTATGGTCAGCAGGTGGATAAGGTGCTGAACGACTTCCGTCAGAACGAACTGCCTGAAGATGTGAAGGTGACCCGTATTGCCGATAAACCCAAAGTAGTGGCGATGAGCGTGAGCGATTTTCTGCGCGACCTGCTGATTTCGATGCTGATTATTATCTTGGTGATGATGGTGCTGTTCCCCATCCGTTCAGCCATTGTAGCGGCTATCACCATCCCGCTCAGCACGTTTGTCAGTGTGGCGGTGATGTATATGATGGGCATCGAACTGAACATCGTGACACTGGCGGCACTGATTGTCGTGTTAGGAATGATTGTCGACAATTCGATTGTGGTCATCGACGGCTATCTGGAGTATCTTGGCAAAGGCCTCAAACCCTTTGATGCCGCTATAGAATCGGCCCGCCAGTATTTCATGCCGATGCTGCTGGCCACTATCTGCATCTGTGCCATCTTCTATCCGTTCCTCATCACGATGAAGGGTATGTTCCACGACTGTCTGGAAGACTTCCCTGTCACGATTACCATCAACCTGATGGTGTCGCTGGTACTAGCCGTGACGGTGATCCCATTCCTCGAGACACGCATCATCAAGCCCGACAAAGTGAGCACCAATGGTAATGCGATCACCAAATGGGTGCAGCGTACATACAATAAGGTGCTCGATTGGACCTTTGCCCATCCTTGGCTTACGATTGGTGGTGGTATCGCTGTCATTCTGCTGTCAACACTCATCGCACCCACGTTGAAGATACGCCTCTTCCCATACGCTGACCGCGACCAGTTTGCTGTTGAGATATTCCTGCCCGACGGCAAGGGTCTGGCAGAGACGGAAGTGATTGCCGACTCCGTGCAGCATGTCTTGGCGAAAGACGATCGTATCACAAGTATCACAGGTTTCATTGGCTGTTCGTCGCCACGATTCATGGATGCTTACGCACCGCAGATGGCAGGCAACAACTATGCGCAGTTCATCGTCAATACGAAGAGTGATAAGGCCACACTCGACCTACTTAAGAAATATCAGCCTATGCTGGGCGAAGCCTTCCCTAATGCCTACGTCAAGTTCAAACGTCTGGATTATCTTGAAGTGAGCGAACTGGAATATCGTTTCTATGGCGATAACCTCGACTCGCTGCATGTGGTGGCCGAACGGTTGATGGAGCGTATGCGCCAGATGTCGGAACTGGAGTGGGTTCATACCGACTACTTTCAGCCTTATCCCATCATCAACGTTGAGCTAGATCCTGTGACATCGGCGCAATTGGGCATCACCCGTAGTACAGCGCAATTGGCACTGAGTGCCACATCGAGTGACCTGCGTGTAGGACAGATATGGGAGGGAAACTATGAGTTGCCCATCGTTGTGAAGGACGATGCCGATATGACGTTCTCCGATATTGCCAATCTGGGTATCGCATCGCCAGCGTCGATGGCATCGGGTGCTGTCCATTCTATCAATACCACCGTGCCTCTGCGTCAGATTGCCAAGGTGCAGCCCAAGTGGAGCGAAAGCCGCATCATGCATCGGGGTGGCGAGCGTTGCATCACGGTGACGGCTCAGTTTGCACAAGGCGTCTATACGGCTCCTGTTGAGAAAGAGATTGCCCGCGTCATGCAGGAGGATATTCAACTGCCTCAGGGTGTTCGTGCTGAGGTGGGCGGCGAGATAGAATATGGCGATGAGGCGCTGCCACAGATCTTCGGCGGTATTGCCATCGCAATGGTCATCGTGTTCTTCTTCCTGCTGTTCAACTTCAAGCGGTACGGCATCACCACCATCTGTATGGTGGCCTTGGGACTGATGACGCCTGGTGCATTGATAGGTCTCGGACTGATGGATCGTGCCTTGGGTCTTACCTCCATCTTCGGACTTATCACGCTGATGGGAATGATTATGCGTAACGAGATTCTCATCTTCGAGCATGCCAATAACGTTTTAAGGGAAAAGGTAAAAGTGAATAGTGAAGAATTTGCTACCGCATCTTACAATACCGCTGTCAAACAGGCGGCTTATGAGGCCGGCAAGCGCCGTATGGTGCCTATCTTCTTGACTACGGCTACCACTGCCGTTGGTGTGGTGCCGATGATTATCGCCCAGAGTTCGTTCTGGATGCCTGTGGGTGTCACCATCTTCGCAGGCGGCATCGGCTCGCTCATCATGGTCGTCACCATGTTGCCAGTCATATACTGGAAAGTAAGTTTAAAAAGTAAAAAGGTAAAAAAGTAAAAGGGTAAAAAATATGAGACAGAATAATAAAATCGAGATAAGACAGAATAGTCAGGTATTGGGTATTTTACTTTTTTACCTTTTTACCTTTTTACCTTTATCCGCCCAGCGCTCATATACCCTCGAGCAGATCAAGGATTCTGCCCTCCACAACAACATTGCCATCCGCAATGCGCATCATAGTATCGATGCTGCAAAAGAGCAGCGCAAGGAGGCTTTTACCAAGTATTTCCCCAGCATCAGCGGCACGGGCCTGTGGTTCAATGCCAACAAAGGTATGGCACAGACCACTATCAATCCTTCAGAGGTCATCCCTGCTGAATTAGGAGCAGCCTTGGCGCAGTCATTTCCTGCCGAAGCACTTGCAGCCTTGGGCAACCCCATCAGTATCTCGATGATGAAGAACGGTACCATCGGCTCGCTGATGGCTGTACAGCCAGTTTTCGCAGGTGGCCAGATCATCAACGGCAATAAGCTTGCGAGGGTAGGCGAGGATGTGAGTCGCTTGCAGTTGCAACTGTCAGAAAACGAGGTAGAGAAAACCGCTGAGCAGTATTTCTGGCAGTTAGCTTCGCTACAGGAGAAGATGAAGACCGTTGAGGCTGTCGATACGCTGCTGGCTGATATCCATAAGGATGTCGATGTGGCCGTACGTGCTGGTTTGGCCATGCGAAACGACTTGCTACAGGTGCAACTGCGCCAGAACGACATCGCGAGTCAGCGCCTGAAATTACAGAATGGCATTTCCATCGTCCGTCTTTTACTGTCGCAATATTGCGGCCTGCGCGACACTTCGTTTGTCATTAGCTATCGGACGGATGCCCAATCGTTGCTTTTGTCTCGTCAAGACCACAACCATGCGCTTCTGGGAACAGCAGAGTATCAGTTGTTAGGCAAGCAGGTCGAGGCTGCTGACCTTCAGAAGAAACTTGCCGTCGGTCAGAATCTGCCATCTGTCGCCGTTGGTGCAGGCTATAACTACCATAATCTGCTGGATAACAATCACACGTTTGGCATGGTCTTTGCCACCGTCAGTGTACCTATCTCCGACTGGTGGGGGGGCAGTCATGCCATCAAGCGTCGTAAGATAGAGCACCAGCAGGCTCAGGAACAATTGGCAGACAATGCCGAACTGTTGAAAATACGTATGCAGAACGCCTGGAATGGTGTTGAGGAGGCTTACCAACAATTGTTGCTTGCTCAGCGCAGCATCGAACAGGCCGAGGAAAACCTGCGCCTGAATCGCGACTACTATCGTGCCGGCACCTCAAAGATGTCTGACCTCCTTGAAGCCCAGATGCTCTACCAACAATCTTGCGACAAACATACCGATGCCTTTGCCGAATATCAAAACAAGTTACTGGAATACAAACAAGCAATCGGACTGTGATTTTTTCCATACTTTTTGCTGTTCTCGCATATTTTTGTTAATTTTGCGGTCAGAAATATGACAAACGAATATCAGATACGGGTGGTGCCGGAGATAGCGGCGCAGGAAGACAGACTGAAGGCCTGGCTGGCAGACGAGTATGGCTTCGACGTGAGAACCATCTACGGGGTGCGTATCCTGAAACGGAGCATCGATGCCCGACAGCGGCAGATTTATGTAAACCTGAAAGTGCGGGTGTATGTGAATGAGCAGCCGCACGACGATGAATATCAGAGGACGGAGTATCCTAATGTGGAGGGCCGGCCACAGGTGATTGTGGTGGGTGCAGGTCCCGGTGGGTTGTTCGCTGCTCTCAGGCTGATAGAACTCGGATTGCGACCCATCGTGCTGGAACGTGGTAAGAACGTTCATGACCGCAAGAAGGATTTGGCCAATATCACTAAGACGCAGAAGGTAGATCCCGAGAGCAACTACTGTTTCGGCGAGGGTGGGGCAGGTGCCTATTCCGACGGTAAGCTCTATACGCGCTCGAAGAAACGTGGTAATACGGACAAGATTCTGAACGTGTTCTGTCAGCACGGAGCCTCGACGGCCATCCTCGCCGATGCTCATCCGCATATCGGAACAGACCGTCTGCCCAAGGTCATCGAGTCTATGCGCAATACCATCATCAGTTGTGGAGGTGAGGTGCATTTCCAGACGAAGATGACGAGGCTGATTTTTAGAGGAAAGAGAAAGGAGGAAGGAGGAAGGAGATTACCAATAGGCGGAGAGGAACTGCAGGTTATTGGAGTTGAAGCAGCAGAGTATTCTCCTTCCTCCTTCCTCCTTTCTCCTTCCTCGAAAGAATATTTTGGTCCCGTGATCCTCGCCACAGGTCACTCAGCGCGAGATGTTTACAGATATCTGGCTGAAGCAAAGGTTGAAATAGAAGCGAAGGGAATAGCTGTGGGCGTGAGACTCGAACATCCGTCGCAACTGATCGACCAGATACAGTATCATAACAAGCAGGGTAGGGGTAAGTATCTGCCTGCTGCGGAGTATGCGATGGTAACCCAGGTTGAGGGACGCGGTGTGTATTCGTTCTGTATGTGTCCGGGCGGGTTTGTGATACCAGCAGCTACCGATAAGCAGCAGATCGTGGTGAATGGCATGAGTCCTGCGAGTCGGGGCACGCAGTGGAGCAATAGCGGTATGGTCGTGGAGGTGAGGCCGGAGGACGTTCAGACCACCCCTGACCCCATTCCCGAGCAAAGCTCGCCTACCTGTAGCCTTTCCTACTCAGGAGGGGAAGAGGATACTCTTAGGGTGATGCGCTTCCAGGAGGAGTTGGAGCGGATATGTTGGCAGCAGGGAAATATGCAGCAGACGGCACCTGCACAGCGGATGGCGGATTTCGTGAATGGCAAGCTGAGCTATGACCTGCCTAAGTCGTCGTATGCACCAGGTCTGATATCGAGTCCCTTGCATTTTTGGATGCCCAAGATGATTACCAAACGTCTGCAGGAGGGTTTCAAGACCTTTGGGCGCAATGCGCATGGTTTTCTGACCAACGAGGCAGTGCTGATAGCCGTAGAGACGCGTACAAGCAGCCCGGTGCGTATCGTCAGGGATCGTGAAACTCTTCAACATATCCGTGTTCAAGGTCTCTTCCCTTGTGGCGAGGGTGCCGGTTATGCGGGTGGCATCGTGTCAGCAGGCGTCGATGGAGAGCGCTGTGCAGAAGCGGCAGCGCAGTACCTGCGTGCCGAATGAATTCGAGCTATGCCGAGCGTGAGCGATTTGGACGAAGTCAATAGTTAAAAAATCCAAAGCGGTAGCAAATTATTCACTATTCATTTTTTACTTTTCACTTTTTTTCGTATCTTTGTGCCATAGATATTTACTAACTAAAAGAACGTGGCACTATGAACAGGCAGGAGCAATTCATTATCACCATCAGCCGAATGTTTGGTACGGGCGGCCATGAGATTGGTGCGGAACTGGCCCGTAGGCTTGGTGTAAAACTAATTGACAAACAAGTGTTGAATGAAGTGGCGAAGCGTATGCATGTCGTTGAGGAGGCGATGGAGAAGATCGAAGCCCGCAATCCGTTGTGGCGTGACGACTTTACTAGTTTTTACCGCAACTACATGAGCAAGGCAGAGTATAATGGTCTGGAGCACGACCGTACGTCGCACGAGTTATTCGAGGCTCAGGCAGCTGCCATCCGCTCAATCGTCGAAGAAGAGTCGTGTGTGCTCATCGGCCGTTGTGGCTTCCACATCTTTGCCGATCATCCCAATGCCCTGAAGATCTTTATCCATTCGTCAGAAGACTGTCGTAAACGGCGCATTGCAGAGAAGTACGACCTGAGTCTTTCGGATGCCGCTGCAATGGTGGTGGATAATGACTACAGTCGTGAGCTCTATACGAAGACGTTTACAGGCAAGGACTGGACGGATGCACGTAATTATGATATCTCCCTTGATGTGCGGAAATTCGGTGTGAATGGGGCTGTAGACTTCATTATGAAGTGTATCGAATAGTTTTCCTTAGAAAAATTTGTCTATATACCGATTTTTTAGTACCTTTGCACGCTGAAATTTCAAAGTTAGTAATTACTAAAGAATCGGTATAATGAATATTTCCTACAAATGGTTGAAGGAATACGTTGATTTTGACCTGACGGCGCAGCAGGTGTGTGATGCCCTCACGTCAACAGGTCTTGAAGTCGACGCATTGGAAGAAGTACAGAGTATCAAAGGTGGTCTGAAGGGTCTCTACGTGGGCAAGGTGCTGACGTGCGAGGCTCATCCTAACAGTGACCATCTGCATGTCACAACGGTAGACTTAGGCAAGGGCGAGCCCTCGCAGATTGTGTGTGGAGCGCCCAATGTGGCCGCTGGTCAGAAGGTGATCGTAGCCGATCTCGGCTGTGTGCTCTACGACGGTGATCAGGAGTTTGTGATCAAGAAGTCGAAGCTGCGTGGTGTGGAGTCAAACGGTATGATTTGTGCAGAGGATGAGATTGGCGTGGGAACCTCTCACGACGGTATCATCGTATTGCCTGAGGATGCTGTGGTAGGTACGCCTGCCGCTGAATACTATCACTTGGAGAGCGACTGGCTTATCGAGGTGGATATCACCGCTAACCGTGCTGATGGTTTGAGCCACTGGGGCGTGGCCCGCGATCTGTATGCCTGGCTGAAGAGCAACGGCTACGAGACGAAGATGCACCGTCCAGACTGTTCGAAGTTTAAGGTGGACAATCACGACCTGCCCATCGAGGTAACGATAGAAAATCAGGAGGCCTGCAAGCGCTATGCCTGTGTGAGCGTGACCGACTGCGAAGTAAAGGAATCGCCAGAATGGCTGAAGAACAAACTGACGACCATCGGTCTGCGTCCGATCAATAATATTGTCGACATCACCAATTATATCATGATGGCCTATGGTCAGCCCCTGCACACGTTTGATGCAGATATGGTGAAAGGTCATAAGATTGTGGTGAAGACGATGCCGGAGGGGACACCCTTCCAGACGCTTGACGGTGAGGAACACAAGCTTTCCGACCGTGATCTGGCTATCTGCAACGCTGAGGACCCGATGTGTATCGCAGGTGTGTTCGGCGGTAAGGGTAGTGGTACATACGAAACCACGAAGAACGTGGTGCTGGAGAGCGCCTATTTCCATCCCACATGGATCCGTAAGTCAGCCCGTCGTCACGGCCTGAGCACCGATGCCTCGTTCCGTTTCGAGCGTGGTGTCGATCCCAATGGCACCATCTATGCCTTGAAGCAGGCTGCTATTCTCTGTCAGGAACTGGCAGGCGGTAAGGTGTCGATGGAGGTTTGCGATGTCTATCCTGAGCCGATGAAGAATGCTGTCGTCGAGCTCAATTATGAATATGTTCACAATTTGGTGGGTAAGACGATTCCCGTAGAGACCATCAAGGCCATCTGTGAGAGCCTGGAGATGAAGGTGCTGGGTGAAACCGCTGAGGCGCTGACGCTTGAGATCCCAGCCTACCGTGTGGATGTGACGCGTCCTTGCGACGTAGTCGAAGATATCCTGCGCATCTATGGATATAATAATGTGGAGATTCCTACCCAGCTGAAGGGCTCGCTCGTCATCAAGGGCGATGAGGACCAGAAGCACAAGCTGGCTAATCTCGTGAGCGAGCAGCTGGTGGGTGAGGGCTTCAATGAGATCCTGAACAATTCATTGACGAAGGGTGCCTACTACGAAGGCCATAACGCCTATCCCGCAGAGAACTGTGTGAAGATCATGAATCCGCTCTCGACAGATCTGAATGTGATGCGTCAGACGTTGCTCTTTGGTGGTCTGGAGAGCATTCAGCACAATGTGAACCGCAAGCGCGGTAACCTGCGTTTCTTCGAGTTCGGAAATGTCTACACCTTTGATCCTGCCAAGCAGAACGACGATGATCCGATGCAGGCCTACAAGGAGCAGTATCACGCTGCCCTCTGGGTAACTGGTAAGCGTGTCGAGGGCTCT
>JAEEGG010010338.1_pt1 | contig 20635 bp, 16 predicted proteins | sample 9134161 | NCBI WGS metagenome assembly JAEEGG01 (sample SAMN16246543, study PRJNA631951) | gut metagenome | biome: gut microbiome; feature: rumen; material: CR-attached | host: Bos | place: Iran: Karaj | collected 2018-10 | reverse complement strand
ATTTAACGATTATCCAAAACAAAATAGCCGCACTACTGCGGCTATTTTTGTGGGAGCTGAGGGATTCGAACCCCCGACCCTCTGCTTGTAAGGCAGACGCTCTGAACCAACTGAGCTAAGCTCCCTTACTTTTGGGATTGCAAATGTATCACTTTTTTTTGAAATCCCAAAAATAATCGAATAATTTCTTTAAAATTAAAGAAGCTCTTCGGAGCGTTTGATGAATTCTGCCAGATCCTTGCCCTTGAGCATACCGTTGGCGAGGAGGGCCAGGTCGGTGACCTGCTTAAGCAGCTTGTTGTCGGCGCTGAGTCCTTGTTCGCTGGCCTTGATCTTCTCTATCACCGGATTCTGGGCATTGACGGTGATGTTATATGTGTCCGGAATCTCTCCGTAGAAATTCATTCCGCCTCCGACTGCCGCCATATCGCGGTAGCGGCGCATAAACTCGCTCTGGGTGATGATGATGGCTGCAGACTCGGGACCGAGATTGTCCATCTTCACGTTGTATTTGCTCTCCTTGGGAAGCAGAGCCTCCATCACTTCGGTCAGATGCTTTTTCTCGTCGTCAGTCATCTTGAGCTCTTCCTTGCTGTCCTTGCGGATCAGGGCGTCGATAGTGTCGGCATCGACGCGGGCGAAGGTGCTGTTCTCGATCTTCTGTTCCAGCAGGCCTACATAATGGGCGTCGAGAGGGCAGTCCATAACGAGCACGTCGTAACCCTTGTTTTTTGCCACTTCGACATACTGATACTGGGCCACAGGGTCGGTGGTATAAAGGTATACTACCTTCTTGTCCTTGTCGGTCTGGGCGGGCTCGATGGCCTTGCGGTAGTCCTCGAGATGGAAATACTTGCCGTCGGTATTCTTGAACAGAGCGAAGCCGAGGGCTTTCTCGCAGAACTTCTCGTCGGTGATCATACCATATTCGATGAAGAGTTTGAGGTTGTCCCATTTGTTCTGGAACTCATCGGGGCTGTTCTTTGCGATTTCTTCGAGCTTGTCGGCCACCTTGCGGGTGATGTAGCCGGAAATCTTCTTGACATTGGCATCGCTCTGAAGGTAGCTCCTGGACACGTTCAGAGGAATGTCGGGAGAGTCGATGACGCCGTGCAGCAGAGTCAGGAACTCAGGCACGATGTTCTCCACGGAGTCGGTGACGAACATCTGGTTGCAGAACAGCTGGATCTTGTTGCGGCTCAGCTCGAGTTTGTCCTTGATCTTGGGGAAATACAGGATACCCGTCAGGTTGAAAGGGTAGTCCACGTTCAGATGGATGTGGAACAGCGGATCGTCTGCCATAGGATATAGCTCCTTGTAGAACTTGAGGTAGTCCTCGTCCTTGAGGTCGGCAGGCTTCTTCGTCCACAACGGCTCCACATTGTTTATGACGTGGTTCTTTTCAGTGTCGACGTACTTGCCGTCCTTCCATTCCTTCTCCTTGCCGAAGACGATGGGAACAGGCATAAACTTGCAGTACTTGGCAAGCAGGCCTTCGATCTTGTAGTCGTCGGCGAATTCGGCGCTGTCATCGTCCAGCCAAAGGGTGACGGTGGTTCCGCGCTGGGTCCTGGTGCCCTTGACCATTGTGAATTCGGGGTCGCCCTCGCATCTCCACTTTACGGGCTTGGCGTCAGGCTGCCAGGAAAGTGTGTCCAGCTCCACTTTCTTGGAAACCATAAAGGCGCTGTAGAAACCCAGTCCGAAGTGGCCGATGATGCTGCCCACCTGGTCCTTGTATTTCTCGAGGAACTCGCCGGCAGAAGAGAAGGCGATCTGGTTGATGTATTTGTCAACCTCTTCCTCAGTCATACCGATGCCCTTGTCGATGAATGAAATTGTCTTTGCATCCTTGTCGACCTTGACTTCTATGTCGATGTCGCCGAGTTCCTGGTTCAGGGTGCCGGCGGCTGCCAGTGCCTTGACTTTCTGGGTGGCGTCCACCGCGTTGGCGATTATCTCGCGGACGAAGATGTCGTGGTCAGAATACAGAAATGTCTTGATTACCGGAAATATGTTTTCGGTCGTTACTCCTATTTTACCTTTAGTCATTTTATATGTTTTTTAGTTTTTATTTTCCGGCAGCCACAAGGACAAAAAGGATACCAGCCGCAAAAAGGTGACATTTTGTCCGTTTTATAATTTGTTAGTAAAAAACGTCGTCCTGTTAATGTCAGACTTTGCAAAAACAATTATTTTTGTCCGATTACAAAAACCTGCCTGACTATGAACAAAACCGGTTTTGACAATAACGCCTATATCGAGAAGCAGTCCGAGAACATTATCAAGCGTCTCAACAAGTTCGGAAACAAACTCTACCTCGAATTCGGAGGAAAGCTGTTCGACGACTACCACGCGTCAAGGGTGCTGACGGGATTCGAGCCTGACAGCAAGATCAGGATGCTTGAGAAACTGAAGGACGAAGCCGAGATCGTGATTGCGATAAATGCCGGTGACATCGAGAAGAACAAAGTCAGGGGAGACCTCGGCATCACCTATGATATGGATGTGCTGCGTCTCATCGACGCATTCAGGGGCTATGGCCTGTATGTCAGCAGCGTCGTGATAACCCAGTTCGAAGGTCAGGCTAATGCGATCACTTACCGTCACAAACTGGAGCAGCTGGGCCTCAAGGTCTATCTGCATTATCCCATCGCCGGCTATCCTTCAAATCTCTCCCTGATCATCAGCGACGAGGGTTATGGCCGCAACGAATATGTCGAGACGACCCGCAGGATCGTCGTGGTGACCGCCCCGGGCCCCGGCAGCGGAAAGATGGCCACCTGCCTGTCACAGCTCTATCACGAAAACAAGCGCGGCATAAAGGCAGGATACGCCAAGTTCGAGACCTTCCCGATCTGGAACCTGCCGCTCAAGCACCCGGTCAATCTGGCTTACGAGGCTGCAACCGTAGACCTCAGCGACGTGAATATGATCGACCCGTTCCATCTGGAGGCTTACGGCAAGATGGCAGTCAACTACAACCGCGACGTGGAAGTCTTCCCGGTGCTCAATGCAATCTTCCAGCGCATCTACGGCGAATCGCCTTACAAGTCGCCGACAGATATGGGTGTCAATATGATTGCCAGCTGCATCACCGATGACGCCGTAGTCAGCCAGGCCGCAAAGGATGAGATTATACGCCGCTACTACAACACCTGCTGCCAGGTGCGCAAGGGCAATGCCGACCAGGAGCAGATATCCAAGCTGGAGCTTATTATGGAACAGGCTCATATTCAGCCCACCGACAGGGCCGTCACCATAGCCGCAATGAAAAGGGCGGAGGAGACTGGCGGTCCGGCTGCTGCCATCCAGCTTCCCGACGGCACCATTATCACCGGAAAGACCAGCAAACTGCTCGGATCCACTTCAGCAATGCTGCTGAGCGCTCTGAAACACCTGGCTGGCATATCCAAAGATGTGGACCTTATTTCACCCATCATCATTGAGCCTATCTGCAAGCTGAAGACGGACCACCTCGGCAACTCAAACCCCAGGCTGCATTCCGACGAAATACTCATAGCCCTGTCCATCTGCGCCCTGACCGACCTTAATGCCCGCAAGGCGATGGAACAGCTGCGTAACCTGCGCGGCAGCGAGGCTCATACAAGCGTAATCGTATCCCAGGTGGATATGGGTGTGCTGCGCAAGCTCGGCGTCAACCTCACAAGCGAGCCTGTATACCAGACCAAGAAACTCTATCACGCCGATTAGGCCAGCCAGGGAAGATTCTGACCGAAGGCCAGGAACAGCAGGGCCCAGACCACGAATCTGCCGGTCTTGCCGATGAGCATATAGACGGCGCTCTGCACGAACGGCGCCTTGTAGAATCCGAGTACTATTGCGAAGACATCGCCGATGAACGGCACCCAGGTGGCGAGTGCCAGCAGAGGCCCCCATCGGTCGACCTTGTTTTTCTGCTTTTCTATGGTCTCACGCTTGACCTTGAACCATTTCTCGATCCATTCCCACTTGCCTATGCGGCCGATGCCGTAGGTCGTGAGGCCTCCGAGCCAGTTGCCTGCGGAAGCGCAGGCCACCGTCAGCCACACGTCGCCACCGGCCAGAAGCATTCCGACCAGCAGGGCGTCGGAAGCGAACGGCACTACCGTGGCTGCCAGGAAGCAGCCCAGGAAGACGCCGAGGTAGCCCCACTCCATCAGGAATTCAAGCATACCGGCCTATCTCTCCTTGTAATTTCTGAAACGGTACCTGTAGCCCTTCTGGAAGAATGAAGCGCGTCCGGCCTCGCCCGTGACTGTGTTGATGGATTTCAGGTAGATGGTGGATGCAACCGGCAAAGTGTTGTTCTGCAGCACAAGGAAGTACTTGACCGGGGCGCCTTTCCTGCGCTTGTCGATTTTCATAGGAGCGATGGCGCGGGTGATGTCGATCTGCCATATATCGTAGCTTCCGCTAAGGTACACATATCTTGAATCCACCCTCCATACCGGCTCTATGCCGTTGTCGAAGGAGTCGTCAACGTCGTCGCCGGTGACGGGGTAGGTGTAGTCCAAACGATTGTCGTGCATATAGTATTCCTTGTCGGCGGCGTTGTAGACAAGGCAGTATTTCCCGTCGGGTGAGGGATATTCCTTGTTCTGAGCCATAAGCGGCAGGGCGGCTGCAAGGCATATCAAAAACAGAAGGCAGCGTTTCATTTGAATAGGGTTTTGCGAGGCAAAGATATCAATCTTTCAGCAGAAAGTTCAGCATAGTGCTTATGATATGGTCACACTGGCGTGTCGAAGTCAAAGCCTCGATGGGGAATCCGAGACTGACGCAGCGGTAGTCCTTGCCTTTGTATGCGACGCCAGCCGATATGTTGCTGTCGCCGTAGCGGCAGATAGTCGAAGCATTTTTCTCAGGCACGAGGCCGTCTGCCATTTCGACGCAGTATACATCCTTGCCCGGGCGGTTGTTGATGTTGTAGAAACTGTCCCGGCGTATGCCCAGTTTGTTGTCCACAGTCTTCACCAGCCCGCTGGCCGTAGCGTCGTAGTTCATATAGCTGTATTTGAGGACCTCTTTGGCAAAGGCTATCTCCTGGCCAAGCACATTCCTGCGGTATTCCGCATCGGTCTTGATGTCGTAAATGAAGTGGTGGCTGTCTGACGCTATGTTGGCCCCGGAGATGAGGATGTTGCCTCCCGCGGCAGTGTATTTGCGCAGGGCTGACATCAGCTCGGGAGTGAATACGACATATCTGAGACTTTGCTGCAGGGCGGCTGCAGAGCTGTCCCGCACCACTCCGGCAACCGTGCGGATCTGCTTGCCGCAGATTATGTCGACGGCAGGGTAGGAGCTCAGGTCCAGACGCCCGACCGCAGATGCGGCGGCGGAGGTGAAGCTGTATCCGGCTTTCATTATGGCTGCACCGTGTATCAGCGGGTAGTCGAAGCTGTTGCCGGCGAAGACGGCTCCTTCGTATTCGTAAGAGGACGCGCCGAAACCGGGGTTGTCGTCATCAACCCAGGGCTGGCTCCTGTCGAATTCAGTCATCGGGCCGACATAGGATATTTCGCGGTGATAGGCCACTCCGGCATCCACGCGATCGAGGAAGCCTGCCCGTGAGGAATCGGCAGTGGCGAAAGAGGCCGGCGCCGCAACTCTGGTGAAGTTGTTCAGCACCATTATGACGTCGGAAGGGTTGCTCCTGTTGATGCCGGCGGACAGTATCTCGCTCTCGAAGCTTTCACCGCCTTCATTGACTGCAGTCACCTTGAAACTGTATATCTTTCCGGGACTCATCAGCACAGAATAAGCGTTGCCGCGGACATAGGTTCCGTTGTCGAAGCCGTTTTTGCCGTCAGCAGGCTCGCCGCCGTTGTACGTTACGGCCGCAGGGTCGGTGATGCGGGTGTAGACTATGTAACCAGTCGGGTCACTGCTGTCTTCAAGGCGGTCCATCCTGGGCTGCCACTCCAGGTTGGCGGCATTGCCGTTGACCGATATCGCAAAATCCTTGACCGGCAGGGGCTGGACCACGTAATCCTCGTTGTTGATGTATGAAAGGTACTTGAGGATGCCTTTATAGACGGCTCTGGAAGCTATGAAGCGGAAAGACGGGTCGAGGCCGAGGCGCATATCCGCGAAATTCTGGTGGGAGAGAAGTTCCAGCAGCATCGTCGGAATCTCCGGAACCCTGGACTCGTAGTAATTGCGGCTGTATATCTCCCTGCGGCTCCACTTCGGCTCGTAGGTTGCCTTGATGTCGTGGACGACCTGGCTCTGCACTATGTCGACCAGTTCACGGGCTATGATGCGGTCAGCTCCGTTCTTGTACTTGACAGAACGCTCTGAAGTCTCGGTGTAGATGCCCAGGGTGCCTACGATTGAATCGGTCATCGACAGCCCTGCGTCGGAATGGAATGCAAGGGCAAGGTCGACAGGCACGTTGTAGCCCTTGCTTCCGGGAATGCGATATGTGCCTCCCAGCAAGGCATTGACCCATTCGGCACGGGAGCGGTAGTCATCGCGGTAGTCATCCTGGTTCATAGAGGGACTGTAAACACTCTCGTCCATACCCGCGAACTGGAGGTAGTATCGTGCGCCTTCGGCAAAACGGGGAAGGCCGGAAGTGGTGGCTTCGGCTTTGTATTCCCGCTCTATCGGCTTGCCGTCCTCGTCGGTCTCGGCCGGCTTGCGGGCCACATTGCCCATTCCTGCACCGAAACGTACCGCATCGGCTCCGACGACTTTTTCAGGAGGCCCGAAATTGGTCAGAAGCACTCCGTGGGAAGTGGAGTCGGAACTGAACCCGAAGGTGCCGAGGTAAACCCAGGTGCCGGCGCACATCTGCTGGTTGACTTCGAAGCGGGTGGCGCCGCCGTTGTGCCTCACCCAATAGTAGGCGTTGCTGTTGGCGCTTTTGTCCTCTGGATAGGACACATATACGGCGTACTCTCCGTTCTGGGGGACGTTGGCTCTCCAGAAGGCGGTCGACAGCTCACTGTTGTCGAGCGTGCAGGACACCACCCTGGCGCTTCCCGATTTTAAGTGTTTGTCGCCTTCAGTCAGGGTTTCCTTGTCGGCAAATCCGGGTGCCTGGGAGCTACGCCAGCTGTTCTTGCCCTCCACCTCGAAATAATACTGTGTGCCGTTGTCGACGATGAGCATATTCTTCTGAAGGTCCCTTTCCCTGGGAAGCAGGACAGTGGCGCCCGCGTTCTCGAGCATAGGCACGAGGAAGGGGAGCACGTAGCTCTGGGTATACATATCTTCGACGGTGGTCATCAGGCGGCTCCGCTGCCATTCCCAGCGCTCCAGCGACTGCTCGTAGTAATAGCCGTGGCTCTGCCACAGGGCGATGTGGCGCCCTTGCAGACCGGCCGTCGGCTGCTTGGCTTTCGACAGGTTCCTAGTCATCGGGGCCCTGCTGCGCTGCTGGGAGTGTTTTACAAAGTCAGATTCAGATGCTTTGCCTACCTTGACCTGCTCAGCATTGAAAGTGTCGGGGAAGGCCCGGCTGTAAAGCTTTTCAATCTTGTTGCCGTCTGAGTAGATGGCGAAATTGTCTGCGTGGGCTTTGTATTTTTCAGGAAAATGCTTGCGGACGAGCTCATATATCGCATCTATGTCGTTCTTGCGCAGCGGCTGCTCGCTCAGAAAGAGGTTGAAATGCACTTCCGCCGGCCCTGAATTGCGGATATAGAAATGCCGTACGCGCACGGTGTCCTTCCATTGGGTCCTGTCGCCGAAATATTCGGATACAGCATCGGCGGCCGGCTGGAAAAGTTGTTGTATGGACTGTGCGGCAGCATTGAAAGACAGGCTCAGCAGCAGCGAGACGACTACAGTGAAAAGCTTTTTCATTGACGGGCCTTTTTCTGCATAAGGTGATAGTTGCTTTCAGCCTTTATTTTGTCGATGATGGAACTGACGGTAGCGAAAATCTCGCCCTGGGGGGAATAGTCTGCGTTGCAGATGAAATTGACTCGGCCCTGGTTCAGAAGCTTGCGGGCGGTTGCAACCTTTTTCTTGTTGTCTTTCTGGTATATTGCTATTGAATTGCCGTCGAACATCTTGACTATCTTCATACAGGGCACGTCGGTGTCTCCGTCTCCGAAATAGATCATATTGGTGAAGGGAATCCTCTTGTCCTCGTCGCGGCGGCTGTCGTTGACCAGCTTATTGTCGCTGATGTCCATTATGCCTTTGGAAATCTTGAAGAGGAACTGCGTCTTGGCAGTATAGTCGACAGCGACTGCAGGCCATCTGGCGATGCCGTCGGCATCGTATAGGAACGAGCAGGCGAACACTTTCTTGAACTCCCCGGCTATCGAAGTGGACTCGATGAGCTCGGTCAGGCCGGAGGAAATGACATAGTGCTCGACCTTTACGCCTTTGGAAAAGCCGTAGGAATTGATGAGGCTGAACCATTCGCTGACACCGTTGAAGAGCTCGATCTGCGGGCCGAACTGCTCCAGGAAAGGGCGGGTGAGGGGGATGTTCATCCTGGCCGCTTCGTCTATCATTACTTTCATATATGCGAGCACGCTGCACATCGACTTGTCGATGCCGAGGCCGTTGCTAGCGCTCCAGAAGCCTTCTACTGTGTTGCCGAGAGCCTGGATCAGGCCGTATTCCTGCATATTGGCAGGAGAGAGCGTCCCGTCGAAATCATAAATCAGGGCCACTATAGGTTTTTTCAGAGACATTTTTACTACTTTTGACACAAAGATAATAAACCAAATCCTCTCTCGTTAGTCTAATAGAGCAAATCATATAAAATAAAGTAAAGACAATGAAAAAGTTTATCCTTGCATTAGGCGCAGCGCTGATCTGCACCATTTCTCTTGCCCAACCTCCTATGGGCGGCGGATTTCCCGGTGGTGGCGGATTTCCCGGCGGAGGATTTCCCGGTGGAGGATTTCCCGGCGGCGGTATGCCTCCCGGAATGATGATGGGTATGTTCGGAATGGATGTCTCGACTTTCAGCAGCGTCGAGGTGGCAAAGGCCCAGGCTGAAGCCTTCAAATCAATCCTTGACCTTTCCGACAAGCAACAGAAGAAGATATACAGGGTGGAACTGAAAGTCGCCGATGAGCGATATATGGACCTCCTCAAAGAGCAGAGCAACAACCGCCAGCGCGGCGGCGGTATGCCCCGTGGCACTTTCGGTCCCAATATGAACGGCGGATTCCCCGGTGGCGGCCGTCCCGGTATGCCTCCGGCAGGTGCTCCCGGAATGGAAGTCCAGCAGGAACAGGATGATGACCCCCTGTCTACATCAGAGGATATGATCACCGACGTTGACAAACTCAGAAAATACGACGGAATGCGCGTAAAGCAGTTCAAAAAGATACTGACTCCCGAGCAGATTGAAAAATGGGAGCATTACAAGGAAGTGCGTTACGAAAGAGCAGTGAAGAGGGCTGAAATGGCAGCCCAGGCTGCAGCTGCCGCTGCGGCAGAAGGCCAGCAGGGCCAGGCTCCCGCAGGATACCAGGGTGGCTTCCCCGGTGGTGCACCTGGCGGTTATCCCGGTGGTGCACCTGGCGGTTATCCCGGTGGCGCACCTGGCGGAGCCCCCACAGGCAATTAAAGGTCTCATCACCCTATAAATATGACGACTCCCAAATCAGCCCTGATTTGGGAGTTTTTTTCGGATATTATGATTACCTTTACGTTATTGTACGTAATAACCAAACCTAAAACCGATAAATGGAAAACGCCGTAAAAACTCCGTGGTATAAATTCCTGAACGGAGTTCCTGCCCACCTGGATTATTTCCAGGGTTCGATGTTCGACAAAGTATCTTGGATAGCTGAGAAATATCCCAACAACATCGCCTTCGACTTTATGGGCAAGTCGACTCCATACAAGAAATTCATCAAGAAGACTGAAATGTGCGCAAAGGCGCTCAAAACCATAGGTATACGCGAGGGTGACTGTGTGACCATCGCTATGCCCAACTGCCCCCAGGCAATCTATATGTTCTACGCCGTGAACCTGGTGGGCGGCATCGCCAGTATGGTGCACCCGCTGTCGAGCGAGAAGGAGATAGAGTTCTATCTCAATGAGTCGAAGAGCGTCACCATCATCACCCTTGACCAGTTCTACGGCAAGGTTGAAAGGATACGCAAGAACACCAGCGTGGTCAACGTGATCATCGCCAAGATCAAGGACGAGCTCGCCCAGCCTCTGAAAACCGGTTTTATGCTCACTGAAGGCCGCAAGATCGCCAGAATTCCAGATGATGCTCCCGTCATTATGTGGAATGATTTTATGAAGCTCTCAAAGTGCTGTTTCTATAACTACAAGGTAGAACGCAAGAGCGAAGATCCTGCTGTTATCCTGTATTCCGGCGGCACTACCGGCACCACCAAAGGCATCGTGCTTACCAATGCAAACTTCAATGCGCTCTCTCAGCAGATCATAGCCACCAACCCTATGTTCGCGCCCGGCGACAAGATGCTGGCCGCTATGCCTGTGTTCCACGGCTTCGGCCTCGGCGTGTGCATCCACTCGATGCTGGCCAGCGGCGGCCGCTGCGTGCTCGTGCCCCGTTTCACCGCCAAGAGCTACTCGAAGCTCATCACCAAATACAAATGCAACTTTATGGCGGGCGTTCCCACGCTTTACGAAGCTCTGCTCCGTCTCCCCAATATGAAGAAGGCAGACCTCAGCCACCTCAAAGGCGTCTTCAGCGGCGGCGATTCATTATCAATCGAGCTCAAGAAGCGTTTCGACGCATTCCTGAAGGAACATAAGGCTACTATCCAGGTACGCGAAGGCTACGGCACAACCGAGTGCGTGACTGCTTCCTGCCTCACGCCGACCGGCCTGGCCAAGGAGGGCAGCATCGGTATTCCTTTCCCCGACACTTACTACAAGATAGTCAAGCCCGGCACCATCGACGAAGTGCCCTACGGCGATGAGGGCGAAATCACCCTTTCAGGCCCCACCGTGATGGCTTGCTACTACAATAAACCCGAAGAGACAGCCAACACGCTGCGCAAGCACGCGGACGGCCGTATCTGGCTTCATACCGGCGACCTGGGAACTATGGACGAGGACGGATACATCTATTTCAAAGGCCGTATCAAGAGGATGATCATCACTTCCGGCTATAACGTGTATCCCGCTCAGCTTGAAAATATACTTGATGCCCACGATTTCGTGCATATGAGCTGCATCATCGGCGTTCCCGACCCTTATAAGATCCAGAAGGTGAAAGCATTCGTTATGCTCAAGCCCGGTGTGGCTCCCAATGATGAAACCAAGCAGACCCTGCTCGACTACTGCCGCAAGTACATCGCAAAATACGCAATGCCGTACGACATAGAATTCCGCGACGAACTTCCCAAGACACTTGTCGGCAAGGTGGCCTACAGGGTCCTCGAAGAAGAAGAGGCTAAAAAACGTGAGGAGCAGAAAGAATAACAGTCTTGCCAAAGGTCTTGGCCTGCAGAAATTTATGTACCGTTTCTGCCAGATTTTCATTGGTCCCTGGCTGTTCCTTCTGTATCATTTCCATCCCAAACCCTGCAAGGTCAAAGCAAAGACCTTTCTGGTGGTGTGCAACCACACCCAGAACCTTGACCCGGCACTTATGGTGCTAGGACTCAACCGTCATATGCGTTTCGTGGCCAATTCAACGCTCGGCAAAGGATTCGGCGGACGCCTTTTCGTCTTTTTCTTCGGCCTGATACTGAGGGAAAAAGGCGCCAAGGGAGATGTTGTAATCAAGCAGATTGAGGATAACCTGCGCGTCGGTGCGTCAGTCGGGCTTTTCCCGGAAGGCAACCGCAGCTGGGACGGAGTGTCGGAGTTCATCTCCCGCAGGACTGCGCGGATGGCAAGGGAATCCGGCGCCGCGCTCGTCACATACAGAATTACCGGTGGATATCTTCTCAAGCCGCGCTGGGCCGTGACAAAGCGCAAAGGGCCGGTGCGCGGAGAACTCGTACACGAGCTTTCGCCTGAGCAGCTGGCCTCGATGACTGAAGAAGAAGTATACAAGGTTATGTGCGATGACCTCTATGTCGACGCATATAAGGAGCAGGAGTTGCACGGCGACGTGTATCGCGGCGAACGGCTTGCCGAAGGAATGCAGTATGCGGCATACCTCTGTCCCTGCTGCCACCGCTTCGGCACTATCGAGACTTCCGGAAATGATATAAGCTGCAGTTGCGGGCTGAAAGCAACCTATAACCAGTATGGCCGGATCGTGGGGCCGAAGCTGCCTTTCGACACGATGCGTGACTGGAACCGTTTCCAGAAGGAATGGCTGGCTGCAAATGCTGATTCTCTGCGTGCTATGACCAACCAGCCCATATTCTGCGACAGTCACTTCTCCGTTACAAGGATTGCTGACGGCGTGTCATCGGACCTTTCACACGATGCGACACTTTCGCTGTTCGGCGACCGTCTTGAGATATCATTCCCCGACGGCAGCAATGAGAAATTAGTTTACGACTTGTCGGAAGTGACAGGTGTGGGCAATTTCCTGGCCCGCTCCGTTTATTTTAACTGCGGCAGCAACCTGCGCTACCAGATGGTAGCGAGCAATGCCATTTCAGTGCTGAAGTATTACGCCCTGTGGAGGGTGCTGACAGGCAGGGAGTATCTATAATTCCACGGCTTGAAGAACCTCTTCTGGTTCTTTCACTGCTTCTTTCTCGATTCCGTCGCAAAGAGCTTCCGCGAAATCTACGACTTTGACGGGTGAATACCGTGCAAAGGTATTGAGACACAGCGGGCAGGCGGTGACTATACGGTCAGGATTGGAGAACAGCATATTCTGTACTGAAGCCTGGGTGATGGGTTTGCGGTCCTCGAAGTTGAGGGTGAGGCTGCCGACGGAACCTCCGCAGCAGACGCTCAGCTCCCGTTCCTTTTCGGCCGGAGCGATGATTCCGACGCGGGAGAGCGCTTCGCGGGGCTCGTCATAGATGCCGCAGCCGCGACCCAGGTCGCAAGGATCGTGGTAGGCATATCTGAGGCTGCTTCGGTTGAGTTTCAGGCGGCCTTCCTCCATCAGCTCATTGAAGTATTCGGTGTAGTGCATCACACGGATGCCCTTGAGCTTGTACTCTTCCTTGAATACGCGGTAGCAGATTGCGCAGCTGACGAGCAGGATGCGGGCCCCGCTGGACTCTATGACAGAGGTGTTCTTCTCAATCATAGCTGCTGCTTCGCTGCGTCTTCCTGCGAGTATGAGCGGGCGGCCGCAGCAAACACCGCCTCCCGCATCCATCTGCGTCCATTCTACTCCGGCTTTGTCAAGAAGTTTCTTGATGGAACGCCCTGTGACGGGAGTGAGGGAGGACATACAGCCTGCATAGTAAAGCACTTTGCTCTTGCCGAGCTCCGGCTGGTATGAGTCGAGATAATCGTATTTGAGGCCGACATTGTAGGTGGCACGCTCGCGGATGCGCATCCTGATGTCGTATGATTGCAAGGCGATCTGGCAGACTTCCTGGCACTTTCCGCACATCAGGCATTTCTCCGTCATAGCGTTCATACGGCGGGCGTTGTTGCGCTTGATCTGGCGCACGAGATATACGGTGGTGTCCTTGAGGTTCTGCTTGCTCGCGCTCATAGGGCAGGCGTCGATGCAGACTCCGCAGCTGGGGCAGGTATATATCTGGGCGAGGGCGAATCCCTTGCGGGGGTGGTAAACCTTGAGCCCGGCATTCTTCATCGGGATAAGCAGTATCTCGGCAGGTATATGCATATAGCGGGAGAAGGGCAGGGCGAACATAAAGGTTCCCAGAGCAATGGAATAGAGCCACCACGCAACGGTGATGTTCTCGGGGTTGCTCATAAAGTTCTTGAGCAGCATATTGATGGGGATCGTCATAAAGCTGCCTCCGGCGATGCCTGCCGTGAAGCCTTCTGCAATCCAGCGTAGCGGGAAGATTGCCCAGAGGGAATAGAGGCCGACACGGTCGGTGATGGACAGACGGGTGGTGCGGCGCATACCGAAGAAGCGGCTGCGGATCCTCTTGAACATAGCCAGCAGGATGCCGCTGAGCACTATCAGCAGGAAGAAGTCCATCGCGAAGAAGAAGAACGAACCCCTCAGGCTGTAGTTGTCCATCTCCATAAAATAACGGAAGAAGATGGGGTAGTAGAAGAGACCCGCCTTCTTGGGTACGAATACTAAAGTCTCAACGTGGCCCAGCACAATCAGCATAAACCAGCCGAAAGCGATGGATGAGTGCATATATCCGAGCTTGGGGTTGCGTTTCCACAGCTTTACGTGGAAAAGGCAGTCGCAGAACATATCGCGGATGTTCTTCCAAGCGTTTGCGGGCTTGAAAAGACTTGCTGCAAGCTTGCGGCGGTCAGCCTTCGACAACTGAAGAACAACCCTTATGAGGCCCACGACGCAGTAGGTCAGCACGAAGGCCATACCGAGCATAAACGGCAGTACGAACGGATCGAAACCGATTAAAAACCTTTCCCTCATTTGTTGACCGAATAAATTTTGCAGATGCTGAGTATGAGATGGCGGGTGTTGATGCCGCGGGGACATACAAGCATACACTTGCCGCAGAGCATACAGGACTGCAACTGTTTCAGATAATCATTCTCTTCACCTCTCTGCATACTGAGCAGGATCTTTCGTAGACTGAGCTCGGTAAACACACCGGCAGAGCAACTTGCGGTGCAGGAGCCGCAGCCTATGCACTTGTAGGCATCAGGCTCCAGTTTGTGCAAGGCTTTGTATCGGGAATCGTCGAGATTCTCGATCTTGAGAGTTCCGCTCTTGCTCAGGGTATAGCCGAAATCTATCATTTTGAAAGATATTTATGGACTTGGATGGCAGCCGCACGGGCTTCACTCAGTGTTTCGGGGATAGTTTTGGGACCGGTGCAGGTTCCGGCCATAAAAAGACCGCTCTCCTTGGCGCGGCAAGGCTCAAGGATAGTGTCCCTTGGAGTGAAGAAGCCGTCTTCACCGGTCTGTATCTTGAGCATTTCGGAAAGCTGTGAGGTGCTGTCGCCTGGAAGGATTCCAGTCATAAGCACGAGAAGGTCCATTTTCATCTTGAGGGGTTTCCCGAGCAGGGTGTCTTCTGCCTTGACGAAGAGTTTACCGTCGATGTCCTCAGAGACTTCGGAAACACGTCCGCGTATGAATCTCACCCCATATTTCCTCTGTGCAGCAAGATACATATCTTCGTAGCTGCGGCCGAAAAGACGCAGGTCCATATAGAAGCAGTATACCGTAGCGTCAGGGAAGAGTTCCTTGATCTCGGAAGCCTGCTTGACGGCGGTTGCGCAGCAAACCTTGGAGCACTGGCGGTTGCAGGCCTTTTCATCGCGGGAACCGACGCAATGTACGAATCCGATGACTTTCGGATTCTGGATGCGCGGATCCTTGCGGGTCTGGAAATACTGCTCCAGGTCGGCGTTGGTAATGACTCTTTCGTAGATATTGTAGCCGTATTCCTGTTTGTTCTCGGCAGGGAAGAGCTTGAATCCGGTGGTTACGACCAGCGCCTTCGTCTCGAAGGACATCCCGGTGTCGACATTGACCGTGTAACCTTTGCGTGACTTCTCGATCGACTGGATATTCACGTCAGTGAACCACTTGACTCCCTTCAGGTCGCCAGTGAGGTCCTTCAGTACCTTGCGGGCCTCTACTCCTTCGGGGAAAAGCCTGTCCCATCGTCTGAGGTGTCCACCCAGTTCTGACTGTTGCTCGAGCAGGATAGGGGTGTATCCCAGATCCCTCAAATTGCGTGAGACCTCGATTCCACAGGGGCCTCCGCCAATAACTACTACATTGTCCTTAGCCATTTAGCAGCATCTGATATTCTTTGGAAATTCGGGTTCGGGCAGCGGTTTGCCGCCGGTTCCCTCGTATTTTTCAGCAGGGTCGTAAGCCACTCCGATCTTGTCAAGCAGAGGCTCTACGGCTATCTGGTGGGTCTGCATCCCTAAATCCCAGGGATTGTAACCGAGCACCAGTCCTGCCATTTCTTCGTAAGTGAGTACTGGGATGCCCTGACCGTTGCCGCCGTAGGTCTTCCCGGTCTGCTCGGCGATGACATACTGCCAGCGGTCCAGGAAATAAGGACAGCCGGGACAGTTGGTCACTATGAAGTCGGGATGGAAGGGCTCCATCGACTCGAATTTCTTGTAGGTGTTGGAAAGGCTGTAGCCGCGGTTGGCCTTGACGTGGTATTGGCGGAAACCGTAGCCGCAGCAGTGACGGCGTTCGGGATAGTCGATGACGTTGCCGCCCCATCTTTCAGCCATTCCTACCAGGACGTAGGGATATTCGGCTCCTCCGACTCCCTTTGAAGGGAACATCTTGGCGTAATGGCAGCCGATATGCTCGACGACCTTCAGGGGTTCGCCTGTATCCTTGTTGACGAGCCTGTATTTTGCCCTGTCGGCAATCTCGTCGCGGAACTTGTATACCAGGTCGCTCGAATGTGCGAGGTATTTCGGGATGTTGAACTCCCTGCGGCAGGCTTTCCAGAGGTTTTCGCGGATGCGCTCAAGGACCTCGGGCATTTCGTGCCACGTCTCGAGGGTCTCGCAGTACAGTCCGAAGGAGGTGATGCAGCTGCAGGCGTAGTTCTCATAGCCTGCCTCTGTCATCAGGGCGAACTGACGGGCGATGATGGTCATCTGTGTCTCCTGGGGGATGCACTCCTGATGGTAGGCGATGCCTCCGCAAGTGGTATGGTGGGGGGTCTCATATATGTCCTTGCCTAGTTCGTCACGGAGTATCCTCAGGAAGGTTACTTCAGAAGCCGGGAAGAAATTCTGGCGGATGCAGCTGCGCACATAGAACCAGTGGTCATCCGGAATCTCTTTCTGGTAGTCAGACCAGATTTTCTGTTTTCCTTTATCTGCCATCTTTGATACTCCTATTCGTTAGTGTGTACTTCACTTGCATAGTTGAATGCCCTCTTGCAGTATTCATCCATATCCAGACCCATCTCTTCGGCCTTGCGGCGGGACACTTCTTCGACAGTATTCATCCTTTCAGTGGCTCCGGTGACGTCGAATATGGCCTTCAACTCGTCCAGGGATTCTTTCGGAATCTTGCGGAGCACTCCCGGACCATCGTGGTCGAGGTTGCTTCCGAGACGCTTGTGGACTTCGTCGAGGTTTTCACCTATCCATTTGCCGATGGTGCCGGACTCGGGGTGGTCTTCGTATTTGAAGGTGCGGGGGTAGACGCAGTAGCCGTAATTGAGGATGTTGCCGCAGAGCGCACGCTGAAGCGGGAGCTGCTGGCGGCCTTTCTCACTTTCGGCGAAATAGCCCATATCGATGCTGAGGGAGCGCAGAGCCATTACGATCTGGCCGGGTGCGTTCTTGCGGGGGCAGCGGGTCATACAGGACATACACTCTCCGCAGTACCAGATGGTCTCGCTCTTGAGCAGGGCTTCTATCTGCTCATCGTCCTGGCTCTGGACGATATTTACGATTGTTTTCGGACTGTATTTGTAAAATTCGGCTGCAGGGCAGACTGACACGCATACACCGCAATTCATACAGGCTTTCAGCCATTCCTTGATACGGATGTCCTTGGCAAGCCGGTCATATAACTTTCCCATGGTTTAGTTTTAGCGGTACCAAATGTCGGCATTTTTCACGAATTACGTGTAAAAAAAAGCATCCGCTTGTAACGAATGCTTTATTTCTTACGTAAAAAAGAATGCACATCAGCGATGGTCTTCGTGGAAAAGGGCCAGCCTCCGTGCGAGTTCGGGGATATCCTCGTTGGGGATGAGGGAGGTGCAGGCGCGAAGGCCTTCGCGGGTGCTGCCGCAGGTCCAGAGCGAGATGGCGGAGACACCGTAGTAGAGCAGTTCCTCAACCAGTGCGGCGCCCGTAAAGCCGGGATATCCGAAAGTGAAGTAGAAACCGTCGGCCACATCCTCATCGAGGTCCTTGTCGTAGGTGATGACGAAACCATTGTCGGTAAGGGCCTTTTTCATCAGCTTTGCCTTCCGGCCGTACTCGATCACTTCTTCGCGGAAATTGTATGTCCCGTCGTTGGCTGCCTTAAAAAGGGCGGCGAGGGCATACTGGGCGGAGTGGGAGGTGCCTGAACTGAGTGTATGCAGTCCTCCGAAGATGATGGCGCTGCGGAATGTGTCTGCATTGAAGTAGCGCAGCAGGTCGGGGTAGTGGCGGCTTGCCAGCTTGTCGGCAATCGCCAGGATGGCTACACGCTCGCCGGCGTAGCTGAAGGCCTTGGAACTCGATATGAGAAGGATGTAGTTGTCGGTGTATTTTCCAACGCTCGGCTGATAGGGCGCTACGCCGGGATGGCCGTAATCCTTGCGGAAATCCATTCCGAAGTAGGCGAGGTCTTCGATGACAATGACGTCATATTTGGTGGCCAGTTCGCCTATGATTTTCAGCTCCTCGTCCGTCAGGCAGACCCACGACGGGTTGTTGGGATTCGAATAGATGATGCTGTGGATGCGGCCTTCGGCAAGTTTGCTCTCGAGTTTCGCGCGCAGCTTCTCACCGCGGTAGTCATAGATGTCGAAGGCGTCGACACGTATGCCCAGCACCTTGTTCTGGTATTTGTGGACGGGGAAGCAAGGGTCTATGAAAAGGATGGTGTCGCGGTCCTTGAAAGTCTTGCTGCATATCATAAAGGAGGTGAAAGCTGCCTGCATCGAGCCCACTGTGGGGAGGCAGTTGTTTCCACTGACGTCCAGGTCTATGAAATTCTTTATGAAGCGTGATGCTTCTTTCTTGAGTTCTTTGGTGCCGTCGATGTCGGGGTAGTGGGCTGCGACTCCTTTTCTGAGTGCCGCAATCTGGGCTTCAACGCCTATCTGGGATGCGGGAAGTCCCGGATTGCCCATCTCCATATGTATGAAGTGGACTCCGCTGGCTTCTTCAAGATCTTCTGCAAGACGTTTGATTTCGCGGATGCCGGAATTGCCTATGCAGGGCAGGCCGCTTTTCTGGAAAATTTCACGAGCCGTAGCTACGGGTACAAGGTTGTTTTTCATCGTCGCTCGGATTTGTAGGGGCAAATGTAAGAAATTTCCATACAAAAAAGCTTCGCGTCGCAGCGAAGCTCTGTCGGGAAGAGGTGACTCGAACACCCGGCCTCTGCGTCCCGAACGCAGCGCGCTAGCCAACTGCGCCACTTCCCGTAATGTTCTGAGAATCAAACTTGTCGGGAAGAGGTGACTCGAACACCCGGCCTCTGCGTCCCTAACGCAGCGCGCTAACCAACTGCGCCACTTCCCGTGTTTCGGACTGCAAATGTAGCAATTTTATTGAAACGGCGAAATTAATTTTGCATTGTTAAGCATTTATATCCGTTTAATGTCGGATATAGTCCCGAAATGACAGTCTGCATACGCGCCTTTTTGATATATTTGTCCAGCAAAACAACATAGTTATGAAAAGTCTAGCAGCAGTCCTGTCAGTTTTATTATTTCTTTCAATTCCAGTCGTGTCCGATGCCCAGGCCTTCAGCAAGGATGATCCTGTAGGAGCCGAACAGGTGTTTGTCACTACTACGGCGGAAGGATGGGTGAGCGAAAAGAGTACTTACACAATAATAAACAAACAGGAAGCTGCGGGCAAGACCACGTTGACTGTCGCCGCTCACGCTTCCGTCAGGCCGGCCAGGGATTCAATGCCGGTCGACACTGACGTCACTGTCAAGATTGTGTATACGGCCAACAGCATAATACTCCCAAAAGAAAACTTCGCAAGCAGCGCGAGTATGATTGAAAAAGAGTTCGACGGATACAAGGTCGATATGAAGTTCAGCGGCGACGACCCTTCTGTCCCCCTGGCTCCCAAGGTCGGCGACAAGCTGCCCGATATTGAAGTCAAGGCGGAGCTCAGCATCGAAGGCATCAAAGCCAGGATGTCGCTCAAGTATTCAGACAGACGCGTCACCGGTCAGGAGCGCGTCACTGTGCCTGCCGGAACTTTTGACAGCTATGTGCTGGAGGAGACATCCACTGCAAAAGTTTCTGTCCTGATTATCAGCCAGACCGAAAAAACGACTGAAAAAAGCTGGCTGGTCCCCGGTATGGGAGACGTCAAATCCGTCACCTATGACAAGAAGGGAAAAATTCTCTCGACCGAAGAAATGATTTCTTACAAGAAATAACAATTCGGAAAAATTCTTATATTTGTGACGCTTTCAGGTTCCGTCACAGCCTGCGGCTATGTCGGATTAAAAGGGAAACAGGTGAAAGACCTGTGCAGTTCCCGCTGCTGTAAGCTCCAGCCCTTAGGGGCTGAACATCCCCGGCACTCACTGCCACTGACTTTTGTCGGGAAGGCGCCGGTGAAGGAGCAAGCCAGAAGACCTGCCTGCAAGCGGCAATGTTTTTACTGCCTGCGGGTATATGGGCGTAAGAATCAAAAGACGGCGTTCCATCCTTTTCATTCTACCTGCGTGCGGTATGTCACATTGCAAAAGGCATTGTGTATAATTTTATATGTATACCGATATGAAAAGATTTTTAAAAACCATCGTACTGGTAGCGGCTTGTGCCTTTATGGTTACATCCTGCTACGATGATTCTGCACTCAAGACCTCGATAAACGATCTGAAGAAGCAGCTCAGTGAAATGAGCGCTGTCGTAAACGATCTCAAGAGCGGAAAGGTCATCACTAATGTCACTCCGACCGACAAAGGCTATACTTTCACAATGAGTGAC
>JAEEGG010010335.1_pt1 | contig 20636 bp, 14 predicted proteins | sample 9134161 | NCBI WGS metagenome assembly JAEEGG01 (sample SAMN16246543, study PRJNA631951) | gut metagenome | biome: gut microbiome; feature: rumen; material: CR-attached | host: Bos | place: Iran: Karaj | collected 2018-10 | reverse complement strand
CCCATGTTCCACTTCACCGAGCGGAGGATAGAGGCACACGTCTGTATCTGCTTCGTTGCTTACAAGGTTTACAAGGAACTGGAGAGAGTTATCGCCTGCCTTGGCATCAAACTGAGTGTGGACAAAGTGCTTGACATAGCCAAGACCATCACTACACTGAGGGTGCACATGCCTAACAATAGGGGTTTCTACACAAAGACTATGTTCCTGACCGATGACCACAAGGCCATACGCCCCCTCTTTGAGGTGGAACTGGGGAAACTCTGACGTTTGGGTGTCGCATTGACGAAGTCAGGAAAAGCATTCCCCCCTAGAACGTCATGCGAATCATAAAGCGGATGCCCCACTTGTGGGCGGTGGGCAGGTGGTTGTAGTTCAGGCGGCGTATATACTCCACGTGGACAATCTTGAAGATGTTGTGGATGCCGGCCGACACCTCCCAGTAGGGCTCTTTGCGGTCGAGGATATAGGCACCCTCAGGGAAATACATCAGCTCGGGGTCTCCAGCGTTCTGTGCCAGAGTGGGGTTGTTCTTGTCGGTGAGGTCGCCCCAGAGACACTTCACGGTGAGCCACTCACGCCACTTCAGTTTGCGGAGCAGAGGTATGCGGTTGAATATCTTGCCGTTGAGATCCCAGAGGAGCATGGCCGAGGCATAGCGGTCGCTGAGGAACTCCATGTTGTTGATGAGCGTGAAGGTGTAGTCCTGCATGATGTAGGAGAGGTTGGTCTCGGGCATGATGAGCAGGGGGAAGGGCACCTTGTTCCACTGAATGCTGCCCTTGGCGAGGAAGTCGAGCTTTCCCCAGGATTTCAGCCAGAAGCGCTTGTAGATGCTAGCCTCGGAAAGGTTAAAGGTGTAGTCGCCGCCCAAGAAATCTTTCAGGCCGAGGGTATGGCTGACCGTAAAGACAGGAGCGTCGAGGTTGATGGGGCGGCGCCGCTGCTTGGTGTTGATGAAGGTCTCGCCGGGGGCGAAGCGCAGCTCGCCGCGCAACTCGGTGGTGCGAAGGGACTTCGACGGTGTCGCAACAGCAGCAGCAGAAACGGAGGGGTTGCTCCAGTTGGTCCATGTGGTGCGGTCGGCACTTTGCGAGAGTGGGATGAAGAACAGCTGCTCGGCACCTTTGTTTTCTTCTCGTTTCAGCGACACGGTGGTGCGGAAGCCCCAGTCTTCCTCGCGTTCGAAGGTGAGCGACTGGCGGTTGTAGAACATCATCTTGTCTATCTTGGCCCACTTCAGGGCGGTGAAGACATTATCCTTGTCGGTGCGCATGAACTTGTCGCTGGGCGACATCACGTCGTAGGTGGAGCTGAGGGTCAGCGTACGCTTGGGGAACTCACGCGGCAGGTATTCCTTTTTGTTGAACGAATAGATGAGGTCGGCCTTATAGTAGGTCTTCTTCGAGTCCATGCCACGGGCGATGTAGCCAGCGGTAAAGAAGTTCGAGTCGAGGTTGGCGGTGGTCTGGGCAGAGAGGCGGAAGCGGTAGCCGTCCACCTGGTTGCGGGTAATCATGGTGTTGATGGGGCCGATGTCCACCTTCGAGGGGACCTTGGGGGTGCCGGTCTCGACAAAGTTCTCGATGAAGGCCTTGGCCACGAAGATGATATAGTTGAAGCCCTTGATCTGCTCCATACCGTGGACGAAGGCATCCATCGAACTCTCGCTCTTCGTCAGTTCCACCTGCCGGTACTGCGCCCAGAAGTCGTCGTTCTGCATCATGGCATTCACGTCCTTCACCTCTTTCTTCTTTCCCTTGAAGAGCTGGCGGGGCAGCTCGTCGAAGGCATAGTCGGTGAGGCGGGTATTGCGTATGACGGCAAACGACTGGAGGAAGGACATCGCCCTCAGCTCGGTGAACATGTCGTCGACCGAGAGCACCCATTCGCCGGTGGGCAGCTGGCGAAACTCCTGAGTGACCTGCATGTTCTCGACGAAGTTCACGTCGCTGCGCTTGGGGATGGTCATCTCGCAGCGCTTCACCTGATAGCTGCTGTCGGCAAGAACGTAGAGCTGTCCTCGGAAGCCGAAGTCCTGCTGGTTGTTGGGCAGGAAGTTTAGGTGGAAGCAGAGGTCGTGGTCTACATAGATGGTATCCTCAATGTAGTAGCGGTAGAAGGCAATGGCATCGTCGCCGATGGGCGAGGTGAAGGGGAACTGCAGCAGGCGTATCTGGTCGTCGTAGATATTGATGTCGGTGAAGATATCTTTCATCAGCGTGGAAAGGATATCACCCGTCTGGAAGAGCTCGTTGATGCCGCTGCTGTTCATGCCTTTGACGATGGTCTTCTCGTCGTGGGGCGACTTACGGTAGATTTTCTGCGAGACGGTCTCGTCGACGCTGACAGGCAGGATGAGCTTGTTGTTGTAGGGGCAGGGCTCCACCTGGTTGATGAGCCACTGCTTCTTGCCGAACTTGGTGGAGTCGAGGAAGGAGGGGGTGATGTCGTTCAGGGCCAGAGTCAGCTTCTGGTACTTGTGGTATTGGTAGTAGTCGTGGTTGGAGAGGTCGGTGCGCTTCTTGGCGGCCACCACCTTGCGCATCAGCTCCACGGCGGGATTGTTCTTACGGCTGTATCGGCTGCGCTTGTGCTTCACCACCACCTCGCCCAGCACCTTGGTGTCGGGCTTGAGCTTCACACGCAGATAGTGGGGAGTCTTGCGGTCGACAACAATGGTCTGCGGCTGATAGCCCACGGCAGAGATGGTCAGCGGCCAACTCTCGTGGCGCTCGATGCTGAAATAGCCGTCGACCTTCGAGGCTACGGCCACGCCGTGACCACGATAGATGCAGCTGGCCATGGGGATGCTGTCGCCCGTCACGGCGTCGAGCACATGGCCGGTGATGGTCTGCGCCCCTGCGGGGCTAAATAATAACTGACAAATGACAAATGATAAACTTATCGCGAATTGTCTTAGACTCATTGCTCAAATCTTAGATGACTACTAATCTCGATTTCCAAAGCTTAGACCACAAATTCCTTACACATCTTCTCATGTCGCCAGTGCATATAATAGTACAGGGCGGCAAGCACGGTAATCTCGAAGAGGGGATAAACCCAGGGCACATCGCATAGACAGCTGATGAACATGACTATGGCACGGGTGTTGTGGGTCAGGGTGTTGGTCATCCACATCAGGGGCAGGCTCTTGCTGCGGAAGTCTTCGCGGAAGCCGGCAGGCATGTCGGCGGCACTGGGCCATTTGGCCTTTACCTGGCGGAAGAACCGCTGGAACTCCGGGGTATTCTTCTCCTGTTTCCGGCACCAGCCAATGTAGAAGTGGTGGAAGAGATAATCCCAGAACTGGTCGCCCACCCCCACGGTGAAGGGTCCCCACTTTCGCTTGGGCATGCTGTCGAGCAGACGCTGCTCCTGTTCTGTGCTGTTCAGCTCGCTGCCTTCCTCGCCCTTAATAAAATAGAGGTGTATCTGGCGATAGTAGTCGGCCAGCTGGCATTGGCGGGCGTGCCAGTAGAAACCAGCGAAGCCACAGAGCAGGAATCCCCAAAACGTCCAGTTCACACTGCCATCGGTGAAGGGGAGGGGCTGCGGCCAGAGGCGCAGGGCAATGCCCAGATAGCAGAAGAAGAACCACACGTCGCTGGCCAGGCCGTCGAGCATACGGCCGATGGCGGTCTTGTGGTTGGTGAGACGAGCCATCTGCCCGTCGGTGCTGTCGCAGAAGTTGGCCAGCATGAGCAGGACGACGCCTGCCACGTTCCACCACAGCTCGGTGTGGTAGAAGCAGAAGCCGGCACCTGCGCCCAGAAACATGCTGAGGATGGTGACAAAGTTGGGCGTGACACCTATCTTAATCCACATCAGCGCAAAGACGAGGCCGATGGGGCGGGTAAAATAGATGTCGAGTGTCTCTTCAGTATCGTTCGACTTGAACGATTCGTGTAGTAGCTGTTTAAAACTCTTTTCCATGACTTACCGTTTAGTGCAAGGACGATGCAAGCCGAATGCAACAGGGGCTAGCCCCCAATTGCCGAGGCAACATCCGTTCCCGCAGGCTTTCAGCCTGCAAAGATAAGCATTTTATGTGAGAAAGCAGCTTTTTTTGAACCCATATTTGTTTTTTTTAGAAAAAAGTAGTAACTTTGCCCCATGATGATGAAACAGACAGACAAAAACGTAATCATGATTACGGCCGGGGGCGTAGGTGAGCGCTTTGGCAGCAGCGTCCCCAAGCAGTATGTGGAAATAGACGGCCGGCAGGTCATCTCTTACGTGATAGACGCCTGCAAACGAAGCACACTGGCCGACACCATCCTCGTGGTGGCGCACCCGAAGTATCACGACGAGCTGACGGCGGCCTATGGAGTGGATGTGACGGCTAGCGGCCCTGCGCTGAACGTCACCAAGCGCAACGGACTGGACTACATACGCCGTCACAGCGACTGCGAGAAGCTGGTGGTGGTCGATGCTGTCAGGCCGGCGGTGGAGAGTCGGGTGATAGACCGTTTCTTCACGCTGCTCGACCAGTACGACGCTGTGGCATGCGCACGGAAAATCACCGACAGCCTGGGACGCTACGGGGAATGGATAGTGAACCGGGAGGAGTATTACACGCTGTCCACGCCGGAGGCTTTCAATTTCAGCCTCATCGACAGACATTTCAAGGCTGAGTCACCCCTGACGGAGTCTATTCAGCAACTGCCGGAAACTTCAAGGGTGTATTTGGATTTCGATGTTCCCTATTACGACAAGCTGACCTACCCGGAGGACCTGGCCAAAATCCAATCCATACTGAGCCGCAGGAAATAGCACCTAACTCCTAGCTCCTGACTCCTGGATGGGTATCTCGACCATGAACTTCGACCCTTGTCCCGGCTTCGACTCCACCGTGACGGAGCCGCCCAGGCTGTTAGCCATCGTCTGGCAGATGCTCAGGCCCAAACCGGCACCGGGCACGAACTCGTCGATTTTGAAGAAGCGCTCGAAGATGCGTTTCCGGTTCTCCTCGGCAATGCCTATGCCTGTGTCGCTCACCCATGCTGTGACACGGCCGTCTTTGGGGGCATCGTAGCCCACGACGATACTCCCCTGAGCGGTGAACTTCACCGCGTTCGACAGCAAATGCTTGAATATTTCGTTAAAGCGGTTGAGGTCGGTGGTGAGCAGCAAAGCCTCGCTGCCAAACTCCGTCTTCAGTTCCACGCCAGGCTTCAACTCGTTGCGGAAACGCTCCACCTGCTCAGCCAGCACTTGGTTCAGGTCGAAACTGCTCAGCTGTATCTGTGCCTGTCCCGACTCTATCGACGAGATATTCACCACATCGTTGATGATGTTCAGCAGCTTCTGGGAGTTATCGCTGATCAGGTCGAGCAGCCCCCGGCGCTCCTCGTCGGAAGTGATGTCTGGCAACAGGCTGGTGAACCCCACAATGGCATTCAGCGGCGTGCGAATCTCATGGCTCATGTGGGCAATGAAGGCCGACTTCATGCGGTTGCTCTCCTCGGCATTATTGCGGGCGGCTATCAGCTCTGCCTCCATCAGCTTGCGGTCGTCGATAATCTGAGTGGTGCCCACGATGCTGGTAGGCTTGCCCTCTACATCGCGCTCCACCACGGTGGCGTAGCTCTCTTCCCAGTAGCATTTGTCAGAATGAGGGATAAGCACCCGGTACTCCTCATGACAGTTCTCCGTGATGCCTGCGCAAAGGTCGCTCAACGCCTTGTCCACACGCTCCGCATCCTGCGGATGGATATTACTGACGATAATGCTGACCGACAAACCATCGGTAAAGCTAGTCATCTTGCTTCTCTTGTCGCGGAAGTCGTTGTCAAAAATGATGATCATGGTCTTCGGGTCAAGATGCCAAGTAATCAGTTTCATGGCCCGCAGGACAAACTCTGCCTCAACGTTATTCTCATTTAGCTTACCCAGCTGTTCCAGCTCAAAGCGCAACTGTTTGCCCGTCTTTCGCTGATGGAACAGCGACCAGACGAAAAAGACAAATAACACAGCCAACAACCCCCAAACAAAGATTTCAGAGTTGTCAGACTTAAGCGATATGGCGAAGAGTTGCATCATTTCCCTGCAAAATTATACAAAAGTTAGGAGTTTTGAGTCAGGAGTGGGGAGTTATTCGCTAGCTCTTAACTTTTTTTAATTAAAGGAGCCGAAAAAACTCTTGGCTCCTAACTCCTAACTCCTAACTTTTTTTGTATCTTTGCAGCCGAAATACGCTATTTCATCAAACATGGAGCAAAACTTTGAGCTCATCGCCAAAACATTCATGGGATTGGAGCCCGTCCTGGCGAAAGAGCTGACTCAACTGGGGGCTAACGACGTACAAATAGGTAGACGCATGGTGTCGTTTACAGGTGACAAAGAGCTGATGTACCGCGCAAACTTCCAGCTGCACACGGCCATCAAAATCCTGAAGCCCATCCACCGTTTCAAGGCGCGCAGTGCCGACGACGTCTACGAGGAAATCAAGAAGCTGGACTGGAGCCAATATCTGGCCGACGACAAGACCTTTGCCGTCGACTCGGTGGTCTTCTCCGAGGAGTTCCGCCACTCGAAGTTCGTCAGCTACAAGGTCAAGGATGCCATTGTCGACCAGCTGCGCGAGCGAACGGGCAAACGCCCCAATATCTCCATCACCAATCCCGACTTGCGACTGCACATCCATATTGCCGAGGACGACTGCACACTCTGCCTCGACAGCAGCGGCGAGAGTCTCCACCGCCGGGGCTATCGCCAGGAGAGCGTGGAGGCTCCCATCAACGAGGTGCTGGCTGCCGGCATCATCATGCTGACGGGCTGGCAGGGTGAGACCGACTTCATCGACCCCATGTGCGGCTCAGGCACATTCCTCATCGAGGCGGCCCTCATCGCCCGAAACATGGCTCCAGGTCTCTTCCGCAAGGAATATGCCTTCGAGAAATGGGCCGACTTCGATGCCGACCTGTTCGACGAGATCTACAACGACGACTCGCAGGAGCGCGAATTCCAGCACCGCATCTATGGCTACGACATCGACATGAAGGCCGTGAACACCGCACGCATGAACGTGAAGGCGGCGGGATTCTCCGACTGCATCACCATTGAGCAGCAGGACTTCAAGGATTTCACCCAGCCCGGCGACAAGGCCGTCATCGTCACCAACCCGCCCTACGGCGAGCGAATCTCCACGCCCGACCTGCTGGGCACCTACCGCATGATAGGCGAACGGCTGAAGCACCATTTCATCGGCAACGATGCCTGGATTCTGAGCTACCGCGAAGAGTGCTTCGAACAGATAGGCCTGAAGCCCAGCATCAAGATTCCACTCTACAACGGAAGCCTGGAGTGCGAACTGCGCAAATACCAGATGTTCGACGGCAAGATGAAAATCTTCCGCAGCGAAGGTGGAGCCGTGAAGACCGAGGAGGAGAAACGGCAGATGGCCGAGAAGCACCGCTTCAGGAAAGAACGCGAGTTCAAGCAGCGCATCACCGAGCAGGAGGAGAACGAAGAGGGCGACATCCGCTCGTTCACCTTCCACCGCCATGACCTGACTGCCGACAGGAAAGGAGAGCGGAGAGGACAGAAAGAGGAACGTGGAGAACGGAAGTCGCGCTTCCGCAAGGACAACGACGACGCCCGGTTCCCCAGGAAGGGGGGGAAGCCCGACAAGAATGGGAAATACAACGAAAGACAGAACCGTGGCGGACACGAGCGCTTCGACCGCAGCGGAGGCAAACGCACCAACAAAAGAAACAACCGCAATGAAGACTAAGTCCCTTCTCGCCCTCCTCACCCTTCTTACCCTACTCCCCTCCCCCATGGCCGCTCAGCAAAAGCGCTTCACACTGGAAGACCTGAACTTCGGCGGGCGCAACTACCACAACCTCCGCCCGAAGAACATGTCGCTCACCTGGTGGGGCGACCAACTGGTGCAGACCGACGTGGAGGAGTGCTACACCATCGATGCCAAGACGGGGAAGAAGACCCTGCTCTTCACCCTCGACGAGATTAACCAATGGGCGGAGTGCGACGGCGACACGAAGCAGGTGCGCCACCTGATGAACGCCACCTTCCCCTACCCCGACAAGCCGCTGGTGGCCGTGGGAAACCGCCTAGCCTTTATACTCGTAGATTTCAAGGAGAAGCACGTCGTATGGGAGGACAGCATCTCTGGCCAGGATGCCAACGACTGGAGCCCGCAGTCACGTGCCACGGCCTACGTGCAGAACCATCAGCTCTTTGTCGTCGACGGCAAGGGCTACAAGCGTCAGCTCACCACCGACGGATCACGCGAGATAGTCTATGGCCAGAGCGTACACCGCGACGAGTTCGGCATCACGAAGGGCACATTCTGGAGTCCCGACGGCCAGCGCCTGGCCTTCTACCGCATGGACCAGACCATGGTGACCGACTACCCACAGGTTGACCTGAACCCCTGCGTCGAGCCATGCATCGCAAAGATGCAGCCCGACAAATATCCCATGGCGGGCACTAACACCCACCTCGTCACCGTCGGCATCTACGACTTAAACACTCAAAAGACCACCTACCTCCAGACCCCCGCCGTCGACTATGCTGCGATGCCATCGCAGCCCCAATCCCCTTGCTACTTCACCAACATCAGCTGGAGCCCCGACTCGAAGCATGTCTTCATCCAGGAGCTGAACCGCGACCAGAACGACTGCCGCCTTGTCAGCTACGATGCCGCGACGGGCAAGCGCGAACACCAGCTCTGCCGTGAAACCAGCGACAAATATGTCGAGCCGCTGAACCCCATACAGTTCCTGCCGTGGGACAGCAGCCTCTTCATCCTCCAGAGCGAGAAGGACGGCTACAACCACCTGTACCTCTATAATATAAAGGGCGAATGCATCAAACAGCTGACCAGTGGCCCGTGGGTGGTGCTCGACGTGCTGGGCTTCAACCAGAAGCTGAAGAGCGTCATCATCGCCTCCAACGAGAAGCATCCCCTGCAGCGCAACATCTATGCCGTCGATGTCAAGACAGGACGGCGCACGCCGCTCGACAACGGAACAGGCGTGCACCGGGCTGTTCTCTCCAAGGGCACCGGTTCACTGCTTTACGACAAATGGCAGGATCCCGTCACACCCAACAACATCGACCTCACAAGCACCAAGGAGCGCAAGGCTGTGCGACTGCTTACCGCCCCCGACCCCTGGGAAGACTACCAGCAGCCCGGCTATCTCAGCGGAAGCATCAAAGCTGCCGACGGCGTGACCGACCTCTACTACCGAATGGTAGTGCCCAGGGCACTTTACGACCAGCTCCCAACCGACAGCGAAGGCCAGAAGACGCCCCTTCCCTGGAGAGGGACTGGAGGCGCGCTCCCCACCGTCGTCTATGTCTACGGCGGTCCTCATGCCCACAACATTGAGGCATCGTGGCACTGGTACAGCCGTTCGTGGGAGACCTACATGGCGCAGAAAGGCTACATCGTCTTCATCCTCGACAACAGGGGCAGCGAGAACCGAGGACGCGACTTCGAACAGGCCACCTTCCGCCAGCTCGGTCAGGTGGAGATGAAGGACCAGATGAAGGGCGTGGAGTTCCTGAAGAGCCTGCCCTACGTCGACAGTAACCGGCTGGGAGTCCACGGATGGAGCTACGGCGGCTACATGACCATCTCGCTGATGACCAACTATCCCGACGTGTTCAAGGTGGGCGTGGCCGGAGGCCCTGTCATCGACTGGCACTGGTATGAGGTGATGTATGGCGAGCGCTATATGGACACGCCGCAGCAGAACCCCGACGGCTATGCAAAGACTAGCCTCATCAGCCAGGCAAAGAACCTGAAAGGAAAGCTCCAGATCATCATCGGCTATAACGACCCCACCGTCGTTCCACAGCATGCCCTGTCGTTCCTGAAAGCCTGTGTACAGGCCGGCACCCAGCCCGACCTCTTCGTCTATCCTGGCGAGGGCCACAACATGGCTGGCCACGCCAGCGTGCACCTCCACGAGCGCATCACACAGTATTTTGAGGACTATTTAGCCCCCATTCTGCCCCCGAAGGGGCAACAATAGACCTGTAGGCATGCGCAAAGAATCGGCAGAAGGGAAGCTTTCAGGGACAGAAAGGAGGACTTTATGACTTTAAAAGAATTCTTTAAGGGCGACCGCTTTGCAGTCCTGGCGGGCTGCGAGCTGCTGGAGATTGGCAAGGGCTATGCCCGTGCCTGCATGACTGTAGAGGAGCACCATCTAAACGGAGGCAACTTCTGCCAAGGCGGAGCCTTGTTCACCTTGGCCGACCTGGCCTTTGCCGCAGCCGTGAACAGCCATCTGGTGCTCACGGTCTCCACCAGTTCCAACATCACCTATTTCCGCTCCGTGCCCCTGGGGGCCACCGTCTATGCAGAAGCCAGGGAACTGGTGGACCATCATCGGATGCCCTACGCCGAGGTGCGTCTCACCGATGAGGCGGGACAGCTTATAGCCCTCTTCACCTCAGGCGGCTACAGGAAGCAGGAGGTCAGGCTGACTGATGTAGAGCCGGTTTAGCCCGATATCCCGAATGAGGGCACACATTTTGACGTCCCCACTCCTTTTGGAGAATCATTGCCCCAAGGTTTGATAACACCCCCTCTCTCCTCTCAAGCACGCTTAACAGGCGTGTTTCGTCCGTTGCAGGCGCTTCCAGCGCCGCCGTTTGGAGACAACACCCCTAAAATTCAGCAGATTAGATACCAAAGTAGCGCATGTAGCGCCAAAAAAGAGTATTTGCTATCAATAGTGTTCAGGCACAGCCTCACTGGGGGCGGAACAGCGAGAAATTCACGCTGCCATAGCTGCGGTGCTCCACAAAGCAGGGATGCTGCGAGAAGTCGTGGTCCTTGCCATGCTCAAAAACAAATATGCCGTCTGGCTTAAGCAGGGCGTGACTGAAGATGAGGTCAGGAATGGTGGGCAGTTCCTTCAGGGCGTAGGGCGGATCGGCAAAGATGAAGTCGAACTGCTGATGACAGCCATGGATATAGCGGAACACGTCGCCACGCAGCGGAAGACAGTTGCTGGCGTCCAACTTCTTCACACAGTCACAGATGAAGCGGTGGTGGTCACGGTCCAGCTCCACGCTGACCACTTGGCTACAGCCGCGCGACAGCAACTCCAGCGTGATGCTGCCAGTACCAGCAAAAAGGTCGAGGGCACTGGCGCCGTCGAAGTCTACATAGCCTGTGAGTACATTGAAAATGTTCTCCTTGGCAAAGTCGGTCGTAGGCCTTGCCTTGAAAGAGCGGGGAATGTCAAAACGACGCCCTTTGTATATCCCGGTGATAATCCTCACAACTTCTCGCTCCTCACTTTTCGCTCCTCACTTCTCACTTCTCTCACCTGCCTTTGACCACCAGCGTCTGAAGGTCGTAGGGAACGCCGTCGATGGCAGTGACAGGATGCTGGTTGAAGTCCGCCTGCGGGTTGATGACATGGACTTTGTCCAAGAATCTCTTCAGCTCCTCCATCAGCACTTCCTTGTCGGGGAGGTTTCCCACCAGGTGCAGCTCGTCGTATTCCGGCTGCAGCTGCAACTGCTTCCAGACATAGAATATGAAGTAGAGAGCATCCTTCACGTGGGAAATAGGAAAGGAGTTGCAGAAGCGGAAGCGGTTCTGGCGGAAAGCAAACAGCTCCAGATGCTTCTCGTGGAAATAGGCATAGAGCTTGGGCCGCACGCCAGTGAAGCTACGCTGATGCAAATGGCGCCACACAGGAAGCATGCTCGTCACCAGCCGCACGTCCTTGAAATGGTCGTCGAGCACCAGCCGCACGTCCTTGTTCATGGAAAAGACAGCCACGGCATTCACATCGGGCAGCACATTATAGAAGATGACCTCCTGCTCGTTGCTGGGGAAGGCATGGCGGTACATCTGCTCCATAGTGCTCTCGTCGAACTGCTCGACAGGCACCATCAGCACATCGCCGTCTATCGATACACGCACCCTCGGCGGTGCCTGCAACAGCAGGTCGCTGTTCTTGAAAGCCTCCCGCAGATTGGCGGCTATCGACACGCCGCTCTTGACGACGTATGGTTCGTAGACGATATCGCCGCTGTCAGCACCCTGCTCGACCATGGCCAGGGTGCCACGCCCGATGCGTATGGTCAGCCGCTTCGTAGAATTAGTTGTCTCTGCCATTTTTCATCTGCTCTGTTTGATGTACTTTCCGCTGCTCATTGACGATACTGCTGACACAGATAGCCGCCAAGACAGCCACCAGCACCACCAAGAGAACATTCGTCCATGTGTCGCTGCGTTTCATTTCGCCTGCAAAGATAATGAAAAGTTGGGAGTTAGGAGGCAGGAGGCAGGAGTTACTTGCGCCGACTTAACATTTTTTTGTGTTTACGCGAAAAAAAACTGCTGACTGCTGACTCCAAACTCCTAACTCTTTCGTACCTTTGCACCATGATTACCGACGAACTGATATTCCGCATTCACCAGCACTTCGGCCATGTGCCTACCGGGGAGCAGGAGAAGGCCCTGCGCCTGTTTGCGCATTTCGTCACCGACCCTGCTCCGCTGGCAGCAATGGTGTTGCGAGGTTCGGCCGGTACGGGCAAGACGACGCTGGCCGCCGCCATTGTGCAGGCCATGCTTTCGCTGAAGCAGAAACTGGTGCTGATGGCACCGACGGGACGCGCCGCCAAGGTCTTCTCGCACTATGCCGGCCATCCGGCCTATACCATCCACCGCCGCATCTACCGCCAGAAGGCCGCAGGCGACATGTCGTCATTCAGCCTGAACGACAACCTCCACCACGACACCCTATTTATCGTCGACGAGGCATCGATGATTTCAGCCATGCCCGGCGACAGTTCCTTCGGCTCCGGCTCGCTGCTCGACGACCTGGTGCGCTACGTCTATCAGGGGCAGAACTGCCGCATGATGCTCATTGGCGACCATGCACAGCTGCCGCCCGTGGGCGAGGACGACAGTCCAGCCCTCAGGGGCGACGTGCTCATGGGCTACGGGCTGAGCATCTACGAGACCGACCTCAGCGAGGTGCTCCGCCAGAGCCAGCAGTCGGGCATACTGTGGAATGCCACCTCCATCCGCCAATCATCATCTGCTGCTGAGTGCTTATCGCTTCCGAAGATACGCTTCCGGGGGTTCGCCGACATCGTCAGTGTGCCGGGCAACGAGCTGATAGAGTCGCTGGCCAGCAGCTACAGCTACGCCGGACAGGACGAGACGATGGTCATCACCCGTTCGAACAAACGTGCCAACATCTACAACCAGGGCATCCGCAACAAGGTACTCGACTGCGAGGAGGAACTATGCCGTGGCGACCGGCTGATGATCGTGAAGAACAACTACTTCTGGCTGAATGCGAAAGGCGAAGGGCAGGATGCACAAGCAGGGGCACAGGCGGCTGCCGCAGTGTCGTTCCTGGCCAATGGCGACCTCTGCGTGGTGCAGCGCGTGCGCCGTATCCATGAGCTATACGGCTTCCGCTTCGCCGAAGTCACCATACAGCTGCCCGACTACGACGACCTGGAGCTGACGGCCACCACCCTGCTCAGCACCCTCACCACCGAGGCTCCGGCGCTGCCCCGTGAACAGCAGGAGTTGCTTTATAATAATGTGATGGAAGATTATGCCGACATGCCACTGAAGGCCGACCGCCTCAAGGCCCTGAGGAGCGATGCGCACTACAATGCCCTCCAGGTGAAATACGGATATGCCGTCACCTGCCATAAGGCACAGGGCGGACAATGGGCACATGTCTACATTGACCAAGGCTACATGACCGACGACATGCTCGGCCCCGACTATTTCCACTGGCTCTACACCGCCCTCACCCGCGCCACGGAGAAGGTGTTCCTGGTGAACTGGCCTGCCAGTCAGGTGGAGGAATGAGAAATAAGAGATGAAAAACAAGAAAAGATATGGACTACCAAGCAATCATAGACAAGTACTATCCTGAGGAAGAAGACGGCACGCAGCCGTCTTCCGCCCTGCGCAGGCTTCTGCTGAAGCATTCCCGGCAGGTGGCCGACCGCTGCCTGCTCATTGCCCAAAACCATCCGGAGCTGCATGCCGACGAGACCTTCCTGCTGGAAGCGGCCATGCTCCACGACATCGGCATTGGCTGGTGCCACGCTCCCTCCATCTTCTGCGAAGGCAGCGAGCCTTATATCCGGCATGGGCTTATCGGGGCAGAACTGCTGCGCCGGGAGGGGTATGAGCGCCACGCCCGCGTCTGCGAGCGCCACACCGGCACCGGCATCACCCGCCAGCAGATTGAGCGACAGCAGCTGCCGCTGCCACTGGCCGACTACATCCCTGAGACACTGGAGGAACAGCTCGTCTGCTATGCCGACAAATTCTACTCCAAGTCACGCCCCGACCGCGTGCTCACCGTGGAAGAAACGGCACGGAGTCTGGAGAAATTCGGACACGAAGGGGTGGAGAAGTTCCTTAATTGGGCTAAAATGTTTGAATAAAACTCAAAAACTACAGGTGTTTAACTCCCTTTAACTCCTTTAACTCCTTTAACTCCTCAAAAATATGTAATTTTGCAGCCGTGAAACAGAAAACGGTGTCGCTTCTCTTCGTGCTGGCCTTCATCCTGATGTGGGCCTGTACGCCGTCGTCGCTCTTCAAGAGAACGCCCAAGACAGGACCGACCGCCGTCACCCCTCCCGTTGCAGAAGGAATCGTACTCAAGCCTGACTCTTCTGAAAAAACATCAGAAAAGCCCGACATCCCCGAAGAACAGGACGTCCAGGACATCCCCGACTCCCTGGAAGCACAAATCCCCGCTGAGGTCCCCGACTCCACCCTAGGCGCCGCCCTCCCCGACAGCGCCTCCCTTTCCGGGTCCGTGGTCGGCGGTTTCCCCGCCGACTCCTCCCAAGGCCCCTCCCCCTCCCAGCCTGCCAAGGCTGCCCTGAAGCGCGACACCACCACGATGGACTCGCTGGAGCTGGCCATCTACAAATACAACAAAATCATCGACGACTCCCTGCGCCAGGACTCCCTGAACCGCCAAAAGAAGAACGGCATCGACGCGCCCGTGGAGTTCTCGGCCACCGACTCGCTCATCTACGACGCCTCTACGGGCATGGCCCACCTCTTCGGCAGCAGCCATGTGGAGTATCAGAACATGGACTTGAAGAGCGACAAAATCTACATGCGCCTCGACTCCTCGCTGGTACATGCCACCGGCAGCGTCGACTCGCTGGGCAAGAAATATGGCACCCCCGTCTTCAAAATGGGTAGCGACCAATATGAGAGCGACACCATGGCCTTCAACTTCAAGACGAAGAGGGGACTCATCCAGCAGGTCTACACTCAGCAGCAAGACGGCTACCTGACGGCGGAAATCTCCAAGCGCGGCACCAACGGCGAACTCTTCCTGCAGCATGGCAAATACACCACCTGCGACGATCCCCACCCCGACTTCTACATCGCCATGAGCCGAGCCAAAGTGCGTCCAGGGCGCGACGTGGTCTTCGGACCCGCCTATCTCGTGGTGTGTGACGTTCCCATACCCTTGGCCGTGCCCTACGGCTTCTTCCCCTTCACCCAAAGCTACTCCTCGGGCTTCATCATGCCCACCTACGGCGACGAGACGGAGCGCGGCTTCTACCTGCGCGACGGCGGCTACTACTTCGCCATCAGCGACAAGATGGACCTGAAGCTGATTGGCGAGATCTACACGAAGGGCTCGTGGGGACTCTCAGCAGCCAGCAACTACCGCAAACGCTACCGCTTCAGCGGCTCGGTATTGGCCAGCTACCAGAACAGCGTCACCGGCGAGAAGAACATGCCCGACTATTCCAAGCAGACCAGCTTCAAGATACAATGGAGCCACCGGCAGGATCCCAAGGCGAACCCCTTCTCAAACCTCTCCGCATCCGTGAACTTCGCCACGTCGAGCTATGAGAAGAACAACCTCACGTCGATGTATAATCCGCAGGCGATGACGCAAAGCACGCGAACATCTTCTGTCAGCTACAGCACCAACTTCAGCAGCATAGGCATGAGTCTCTCCACGACGATGAACCTCAACCAGAACATGCGCGACTCAACCATCGCCTTGACGCTGCCCGACCTCAACATCAACATCTCGCGGTTCTATCCCTTCAAGCGAAAGAAAATGGTGGGCGACGAACGCTGGTATGAGAAAATAGCCATGAGCTATACGGGCCACCTGTCCAACAACATCAACACCAAGGAGGACAAGCTAATGCACTCCAGCCTGGTGAAGGAGTGGAAACACGACATGACCCACAGCATACCCATCAGCGCCAGTTTCACCGTACTGGGGTATATCAACGTGACACCCTCGTTCAACTTCTCCGACAAGACCATTACCAACAAGATCATGAAGTCGTGGGATGCAGCCGCCAACAAAGAGGTCAACGACACCATATACGGACTATATAACATCTACAACTGGAGCCTCTCTACGTCGGCATCGACCAAGCTCTACGGCTTCTACATTCCCTCGCGGAAAATCTTCGGCAATAAGGTTGACCGCATCCGCCACGTCCTCACGCCATCACTCAGCTTCAGCTATTCGCCCAATTTCGGCACTACGCGCTACGGCTACTATAAAACCTACCAGAAGACCGATGCCAACGGCGAAGTCAGCCTGGTGGAGTACACTCCCTTCCCAGGCTACGCACCCGGCAAGGGAAAGACCGGAAGCTTGGGCGTAAGCCTCTCCAACAACCTGGAAATGAAGGTTCGCGGCGAGAATGACTCGCTCAGGGTAGTGAGCCTCATCGACGAACTGGGCATCTCCTTCTCCTACAACATGGCCACCAAGGTGCGACCCTTGAGCGACGTCTCCACATCTCTGCGACTGAAGCTCACCAAGAGCTACACACTCAACCTCAACGCCGTCTTCGCCAGCTATGTCTACGAGGCCGACTCCGTGGGGGCTACGCCGCGCATCTCCGACCACACCACCTATTGGCAGAAGGGAAAGCTGGGCCGCTATCAGGGCATGTCGCAGAACCTCAGTTATACACTCAGCAACGACAAGATATCCAACCTCATCAAATGGCTCAAAGGCGAGCGGAAGAAAAAAGACGATGACACGGAAGAAGGGACTGCCGAAGGCAGCGAAGAGGACGAGCTGAACGAGGTGGACACCAACATCGACAAAGATCTGGAGAAAGGCAAGCATGGTGCTGAGCGCAAGTCGGCAGGAAAGGCCGAGACCGACGAAGACGGATACATGGCCTTCTCGCTGCCCTGGAGCCTCAGCTTCGGCTATGGCATCACCATGCGCGAGGACAACGACGTGCGCAAATTCAACTACCACACCATGCGCTATCCCTACAAGTTCACACAGAACCTCAACGTCAGCGGAAACATACGCCTCTCCGACGGCTGGAACATCAGCTTCAGCTCAGGCTACGACTTTGAAAACAAAAAGATCAGCATGACCACAGCCTCCCTCTCGCGCGACCTCCACTGCTTCAGCATGTCGTGCTCCGTCGTGCTGGCTCCCTACACCAGCTACAACTTCTCCTTCCGCTGCAACGCCTCCACACTGACCGACGCACTGAAATACGACAAGCGAAGCAGCTACTCCAGCAGCGTGCAGTGGTATTGAAACGGTATCACTCCATCAGCGAAAAAACAAACTGGTGCTCCTGCAACTGCCAGGAGACAAGGCCATAGCGGATGAAACGGGCCAGGAGGACAACAACCCTGGGACGGGGCAGCCGGCTGCGCCTGACTATCTGGTTCAAGGTCTGACAGGCGGGGGGCTGCATGGCAGCCAGAAGCTGGCGCTCGGTAGCCCCGTAGGTGAACGCCGCTCCCCGTGGCGACTGCTCGTCACGCCAAAGGCGGAGGTGCACGGGCGAAGCCACAATATTCTCATCCTTGATGCGTATATATGCCCTTTGCCGGCCGTCCTCGTCAAGCGCACAGACAGGACGATGCTCGGAACGGGGCACCGTGGCCACGACAATGGTGCGCAGCCCGCCTTTGCCGACAGGCGGCGAGGGAGCGACATGGTAGGTGTCGAACTTGATGCTCGCCTCCGGGCGACAGTAGCGGTAGGCCGCCTGGTGCATCATATAGATCTCCTCCTCCGAGCGCACACCGGCCAGATAGCCGTCGTCGCGCACGCCGATGAGCAGCCGCCCGCCGTCGGTGTTGGCAAAGGCCGACACAGAGCGCGCCAGCTTCACGGCATCCTCCACACGGTATTTGAAGTCCTGCTGCTGGTGCTCGCCCTCGCTGATAAGATCGAAGAGGAAATGTTTCATCGCTGGTGCAAAGTTACGAAATAGTCAGTACTTAGGAGCTAGGAGCCTGATTTTTTTGCACCAACTTAACAATTGTTGACATGCTGAAAGAAAAACGACTTGCAGAGTAGGCACCGAGAGCCATTGGCCTGCCAGCAGTCCTATCTATCAAAAAAAGCGCCTGCCGGATAACCTTGGCAGGCGCTCTCTTTTTCATTCAAGCATCTTCGGCAGGAAGGTAGAGAAGATCAGCACGGCCAGACCAACCACGAGCACGGCGATGGTCTTCGCAGAGCAGCCCTTCCACTCCTTGAGGATGATGCCCCACACGTTTGAGAAGATGACGTTGAAAGCCATCAGGATGCAGAAGGCCAGCGTCATCATGCTGCTGCCCGGCTCGAAGAAGCTCTTGCCCAGCGAGAGGCCGAAGAACTGGCTGTACCACAGCGCACCGGCCAGCAGGCAGAAAAGCAGGTTGTTACCCCAGACAGACGTCTTGGCATAGTCGCCCCAAGTCTTGTTCTTCTGGTTCTGGTAAAAACAGTAAACGGCATTGGTCAGAAATCCGCCCAGCGTCACGAGGAAGGTGGCGGGCAGCGTCATGAACATCTCCGGCGTCTCTTCAAAGTGGATGTCCTTGCCAAACTCCAGGCCTACGTTGAAGCAGCCGCTCATGAAGCCTGCCAGCAGCGCGATGGCCAGGCCCTTGGGGAAGTTGAAGTCCTTCACTGCCTCGCGTTTCTCCTCCTCGGAGAGGGCTGCCGACTTCATGCCGCCGGCCACGCCGATGATGGCGATGCCGATGAGCGTCACCACCACGCCCAGGATGACGGCAAAGGTCAGGCTCTCCATCGCATTCAGCTCAGGGAAAAAGATGTTCAACAGCACCGGGCCCATGATGGTGCCCAGACCGGCACAGGTGCCCAGGGCTATCGACTGGCCCAGCGCCACGCCCAGGTAGCGCATGCTGAGGCCGAATGTCAAGCCGCCCACACCCCACAGGATGCCGAAGAAGATAGTCATCCAGATGTTGAACGACGGCGCATGGGCCAGCAGCTCGGTGAACGAGTGGCCGCTGGGCACGGCCAGCAGCAAGCCAATGAACGGCAGGATGAGCCAGGCAAACACGCCCTGGACTATCCAATAGGATTCCCACGACCAGTCCTTGATCTTGTTAATAGGCACATAGCACGAGCTTTGGCAGAACGCGCCGATAGCGATAATCAGTAGTCCGATAACGATTTCCATGTCTTTTAGTTATTTATTTGTCAGTTTGTTTATTCGATGCTCTTCTTGTAAGAATACTTCTCGGCTGCAAAGTTACAAAAAAAATCCGTATTATTCCTGAACTTTCTTCCTCATTTCACAATATTTTTATTTTCGTCTTCACCACCGACGAGTTGTTGTGGTCACGGTTTTACACGGTTTTGCACGGTTATTCTAGTTGTTGTTGCCACGGTTCTGCACGGTTGGGCACGGTTATCCTAGGTGTTGTTGCCACGGTTTGGCACGGTTTTGCACGGTTATTCTAGGTGTTGTTGCAACGGTTTGGCACGGTTTTGCACGGTTATTCTAGGTGTTGTTGCCTCGGTTTTGCACGGTTTTGCACGGTTATTATAGTTGTTGTTTCCACGGTTTTACAAGCCTAAAAATGTGTCTTTGTGACAGGTGACTTTGTGACATTAAGCACCTCGCGTAAGTTTAGAATGCTATTATTATAAGTTATTTATAGTATAACTCAAGTTCAGCTGAGCGCGCCCCGAAGGAGCAATAAGCCCATAGCCCAGGGCATCGCCCTGGGTAGGACGGTGATGACGCCCTCGCCCTGAAAGGGCAAAAGCATATCACTCTCGTAGGGCTTTTGCCCTTTCAGGGCGAATGTAGGCGTCTGCTGGTACCCAGGGCGCTGCCCTGGGCTAAGTGCTTGTTGGCCTTTCAGGCCGTTTGTACATTGATATTCCATCACTTGAACTTGAATTACTTTTCTGCATGCCGCCGGAGAACAAGCCGGATGGCACTCCCCTCTCTTCAAGAGGAGGGGAGCGGCTACCGCCGGAGAAGAATTCCTAGGTCAGCTGCTATATCATTACCCGTTAATTTTTGCAATGACATAGCAGTTGCCAAAGTTCTGTGACTTCGCGCGCGCGTGCGCGATATATATGGCGAAAAAAAGGAGCTACAAGCGCTACTTTGGCATCTAACCTGTTGGAAAACAAACCGCTATCTGTAGCTACAAGGCGCCGATGGGCGCTACTCTTGTAGCTACACCATCTGCTGCGGGCCTTTACCTGCAAATTCTCAGAGGATTTGACCAAAAAGCGCAGCTTTTAGGGAAAATACTAACGCCGTCTGGGAAAATACTGCCGCCGTTTGGGAAAATACGAACGCTATTTTTTCGTCCCAAGCCGTGGGACATTTTTTTAGCCTGGGGGTTT
>JAEEGG010010332.1_pt1 | contig 20639 bp, 16 predicted proteins | sample 9134161 | NCBI WGS metagenome assembly JAEEGG01 (sample SAMN16246543, study PRJNA631951) | gut metagenome | biome: gut microbiome; feature: rumen; material: CR-attached | host: Bos | place: Iran: Karaj | collected 2018-10 | reverse complement strand
GGTAACATATTCCGCGGTCTCAAGGGCGCAGGCAAGGGTTTTGACCGCGTCAAGGGTGACCAGATGGGTATGCTGGCAACGGTAATCAACGGCCTGGGACTCAGTTCCGCACTCACATCGATAGACTGCCCCAACAAGGTGCTCACAGCCATCCGTATGGAACCCATAGGTGAACTCTACTCAAAGTGGAAGGCCATTGATGCAATGGAGCAGGGCCAGGTGGCCATTCTGGTAGGCGGCACCGGCAATCCCTACTTTACCACCGATACCGGCTCATCCCTGCGCGGCATAGAGATTGAGGCCGATGTAATGCTCAAAGGCACCCGCGTGGACGGAGTCTATACAGCCGATCCCGAGAAGGACCCCACCGCCACCAAGTTCGATGAGATTACATTCGATGAGATTTACAACCGCAACCTCAAGGTCATGGACCTGACCGCCACCACAATGTGTAAGGAGAACGGTCTGTCAATCTACGTATTCAATATGGATGTTCCCGGCAACCTTAAGAAGGTGATAGCCGGCGAGCCCATCGGTACCCTGGTGCACAAGTGACGCAAAACGAAACGACCCCTTTGCGTCACTTTCCGTCAAAAGAAGAGGGAGCCCGATGAGCTCCCTTCTTTATTTCTTTACCTCCTCAAAATCCACGTACTCGCCGTCTGAGTCTGAGAGGACTTTCTTTTTGGCGCGTGTGCGCTTGCGCACGGTCTGTTGTCCCTCGTTATCCTGTTTCTGATCGCGTCCTACAAGTCTACGGAAGAAGCGTACTATGGCGTTAAGGAATGTAGCCAGGAGGTCACGCGCAAAAGTAAGTACTGCAAGCAGTACAAACAGCAGGATGATTATTGTTATTGAGAAAAGTATCAGCATGTATTACGTTTTCTGAATAGACGGCAAAAAGTTTGCCTTGTTAATCAGTGCTGACCTTTTGTCAGAACTGACAGTATGATATACCAGCCAATTACGGCGGCAAGTCCTCTTTCCTGAAGCAGGACGATGATCACGACTGAAACGATCAGAAATATGAATCGGATCTTGTTGTCGGCCCATTTGAGACTCTTGAACTTGAGTGAGAACATGGGAATCTCGCTGACCATAAGTCCTGCAAACACTATTACGAGAATGCCTACAATCCATGGTGCGGCAGGTACTGCGCTCAGGTCCAGCTGGAACAGACCGCACCAGAAAAGGGCGTTGGCGGGAACTGCCAGACCCAGGAACGATGATGTCTGGCGTTCGTCTATATTGAACTTGGCAAGACGGAGTGCTGCGAACACTACCAGTGCCAATCCTATATACGGATAAACGGTCTCAAGCGTCTGACAACAGTAATTGAACTGACGCAGGGTCATGAGACACAGCATGGCGGGAGCCAGACCGAATGTGACAAGGTCTGCCAGTGAGTCCAACTCTTTGCCTAAGGGTGAATATGCCTTGATGAGTCTGGCGGACAGGCCGTCGCAGAAATCAAACAGCGCACCGGCAACAACCCATATCAGGGTGTGCCATGCGTCGGCATGGAATGCGGCCATCACAGCCATGCAGCCTGAAAGCAGGTTGCAGCATGTAATGGTATTGGGAATATGTCTTGTAATGCGGTTTGCCATTGTTTACGAAAGTTTTGCCAGGATGGTTATATCGGCCGTTACCTTCTGGTTCAATTTTACGCAGACCAGAGAATCAACGGGCAGATAAACGTCTACCCTGGAGCCGAATTTTATGAATCCCATGTGACGGTCAATCCTGGCTTCGTCACCCGGTTTGCAGTATGTTACCACTCTGCGTGCAAGGGCACCGGCTATCTGGCGCAGCATTATCTCCTTGCCGTCGGGGGTCTTGACGACTACCAGTGAACGCTCGTTTTCAGTGCTTGCCTTGGGCTTGAAAGCGGCGTGGAAGTTACCGTCCTGATGTTCAGACTTTATTACGGTTCCGTTTACGGGGAACCAGTTGGCATGAACGCTCCATACGCTCATGAATATGGACACCATCAGCCGGCGGTCATTGAAATAATCGGTCTCATCGACCTCCTCAATAGCCACGACTGTTCCGTCGGCAGGTACTACCACGACTTTTTCCTGATCATCACTGGGGAAACGTCTTACCGGGTTCCTGAAAAAATTCAGAAAAAACAATACGAACAGAAGTGTCAGTCCCAGTGCCGCATAAGACCACCATCCCATGATGGCGGGAATCAGGAACAGCGGCAGGTTTATTACAAAGAAAAGGATTGCCACTATAGTGAGAGTGGTCTTTCCCTCCGGATTTATTGTGGTATGTTTTCCGTTGTTTTCGGCCATGTCCTATATCTGTCTTGATTGACAAAGATAGGACATTTCAGTAAATAATGGCATACTTATTGTATTGTATTTTAAAGCCGGGTTTTTTTGTTGAAAACTTTGAGGGGCTCGGGATTGTCTCTCTTTCCAAATGAAATTAACTTTAAAAACTTTTTCATCCCAAAGGTAAAATGCAGGAATTCGTTCATCTTCATGTCCATACACAGTACTCTCTGCTGGACGGTCAGACCAACATTAAGAAGCTGGTTGATAAGGCTATAGCAGATGGTATGAAGGGCGTTGCCGTAACTGATCACGGCAACATGATGGGCATTAAGGAGTTCAAGAACTACTGCGACAAGGTAAATGAAAAACTAAAGGAGGAGGGCAAGCACTTTAAGCCTATAATAGGCTGTGAGGTATATGTTGCACCCCGCCGCAAGGAGCAGCGTGACAGCAAGGAACTGGACGGCGTCAACTACCACCTTATACTTCTTGCCAAGAACGAGAAGGGCTACCATAACCTGATCAAGATTGTGTCACGTGCCTGGATGGACGGTTTCTACTCACATCCCCGTACTGACAAATATGACCTGGAAAAGTATCACGAGGGCATAATATGCTGCTCGGCATGTCTGGGCGGTGAGGTCCCCAAACTCATCACCGCAGGAAAGATAGATGAGGCCGAGCAGGTGGTCCAGTGGTTCCATAACCTTTTCGGTGAGGACTACTATCTGGAACTGCAGCGTCACAAGGCCACCGTACCCAATGCCAACCATGAGGCGTTTCCCCTGCAGCAGAACGTGAACAAACATCTCATCGAGATGTCGCGCAAGTTCGGCATAAAGTTGGTCTGCACCAACGATGTCCATTTCCTTGATGAGGAGAATGCCGATGCCCACGAACTGCTGATATGCCTCTCTACCGGACGTACGCCCGATGACCCCAACCTGATGCGTTACTCCAAGCAGGAGTGGTTCAAGACCACCCAGGAGATGAACGCTCTGTTTGAGGATGTGCCCGAGGCGCTTCAAGGCACGGTTGAGATCCTGGATAAGGTTGAGGAGTACTCCATCAACCATCCGCCCATCATGCCTAACTTTGAGATTCCGGTTGAGTTCGGAACCGAGGATGAGTACCGTCAGCGTCTGACTGAGGAGGATCTGTTCAAGGAGTTCACCTGTAATGAGCACGGCGAGACCGTGATGTCAAAGGAGGATGCCGACAAGAAGATAAAGAAACTGGGAGGCTATGACAAACTGTACCGTATCAAACTGGAGGCCGATTACCTGGCCGAACTCACCTTTAAGGGAGCCAAGGTACGTTACGGTGACCCCATACCGGACAGTGTGATGGAGCAGCTCAAGTTTGAACTGCACATCATGAAGACCATGGGTTTCCCGGGATACTTTCTTATAGTACAGGACTTTATCAACGCTGCCCGTACGCAGTTGGGAGTATCGGTAGGTCCTGGTCGTGGATCGGCCGCAGGATCGGCCGTGGCCTATTGCCTGGGTATCACCCAGATAGACCCCATCAAGTACGACCTGCTGTTTGAGCGTTTCCTCAACCCCGACCGTATATCACTCCCTGATATCGATGTGGACTTTGATGATGACGGCCGCGGCCGCGTGCTCCAGTGGGTGACCGATAAATACGGAAAGGAGAAGGTTGCCCATATCATCACCTACGGCACCATGGCTACCAAGATGGCCATCAAGGATGTGGCACGTGTGCTTGAGGTTCCGCTGGATATATCCAACAACCTCTGCAAGGCTATCCCTGACCGTCTGCCCGATGATGCCAACGGCAAGCCCCGCAAGATGAATCTTACCAACGTGCTGGAGTGTGTGCCGGAACTGCAGCAGGCCGCCGCATCATCTGATGAGAAACTGCGCAAGACCATCCAGTTTGCCAAGATGCTTGAGGGTAACGTGCGCGGTACCGGCGTTCATGCCTGCGGTACAATCATCTGTCGTGATGACGTGACAGACTGGGTGCCTGTTTCGTGGGCTACCGATAAGGATACCGGTGACCGTCTGCTGGTAACCCAGTATGAAGGCAGCGTGATTGAAGATACCGGTCTTATCAAGATGGACTTCCTGGGTCTTAAGACCCTTTCCATCATAAAGGAGGCCGTTGAAAATATCAAGTCAAGCCTTGGTATTGACCTTGACATTGATACCATACCCATAGATGACAAGAAGACCTTCCAACTCTATTGTGAGGGCAAAACCATAGGTACGTTCCAGTTTGAATCGCCCGGTATGCAGAAATACCTGCGTGAACTGCAGCCCGGTGTATTTGAAGACCTTATAGCCATGAACGCCCTGTACCGTCCGGGCCCCATGGATTACATACCTGACTTTATTGACCGTAAACTGGGCCGCAAGCCTATTGAGTATGATATACCGGTCATGGAGAAGTATCTTAAGGATACCTATGGTATTACGGTCTATCAGGAGCAGGTCATGCTGCTGTCACGTCTGCTGGCCAACTTTACCCGTGGTGAGAGTGATACCCTGCGTAAGGCCATGGGTAAGAAACTCAAGGACAAACTGGATCACCTTAAGCCTAAGTTCATTGCCGGCGGTCAGGCCAACGGTCATGACCCCAAGGTACTTGAAAAGATATGGGCCGACTGGGAGAAATTTGCATCATACGCGTTCAACAAGTCTCATGCCACCTGTTACTCATGGGTAGCCTACCAGACCGCATATCTTAAGGCCAACTACCCGTCACAGTATATGGCTGCGGTGCTTAGCCGTGCCGGTGATATCACAGAGGTCACCAAACTAATGGACGAGTGCAAGGCCATGGGTATAAACGTACTCGGGCCCGATGTAAACGAGAGCGTACCCCGATTCGGTGTCAACGCCAAGGGTGATATCCGCTTTGGTATGGCATCGGTCAAGGGCGTGGGCGAGAATGCGGTATCGGCAATTGTAAGCGAGCGTAAGGCTAACGGTCCGTACAAGAGCATCTTTGACTTTGTGCAGCGCGTGAACCTGAGCGCCTGCAACCGTAAGAACATAGAGAACCTGGCCATGGCGGGTGCGTTTGACTGCTTCCCCGAGATAAGGCGTGAGCAGTTCGTACAGCCCTGCGGCAAGAACGAGGTGTTCAGTGATGTGCTGGTGCGTTACGGTACCAAGTACCAGACAGACCGCATGGAGTCACAGTTCTCACTGTTCGGCGACATGGGTCATACCGACCTGATTGCCACACCGGCCATCCCCGAGGCTGCCGAGTGGCCTCTGCTGGAGCGTCTTAATAAGGAGAAGGAACTGGTGGGCATCTATCTGTCGGCCCATCCGCTCGATGAGTACAGGGTTATACTGGAGAACGTATGCAACGTAAGCGTAACCCAGCTTGAGGACCGTCAGGCACTGGTGAACAAGGACCTGATAATGGGCGGCGTGGTGACCGGAGTCCGCGAGACCCGCACCAAGACCGGCAAGCCCTGCGGATTCACCCGTATTGAAGACTTTACCGGTTCATCTGAGATAGCCCTGTTCGGCGAGCCCTGGCTCAAATGGGCCAATATGATGAAAGAGGGCAATTACCTCTTTATCAAGGCCAAGTGTCAGCCCTACAAGTTCAACCCCGAGAGAGTGGACTTTGTGATCAACTCAATAGAACTGCTGCAGGATGTAAAGGACACCGCCATCAGTTCCATTACGCTGACCATGCCTGTTTCTGAACTTGACAAGGAGTTTGTAAGTGACCTGGATACACTTACCGGAACCGAAGGTAAGACCACGCTCAAGTTCATCATCACAGACCTGACATCGCCTGACAACAAGGTGTCGCTGACATCGGCCACCAGAAGGATCACCGTGACGCAGGATTTTATGGATTATATAAAGAAGAGAGAATCAATCAAATATTCATTCAACCAATAAACACCAACATTATGGAATTGGAAATTACCAGTCAGAATTTTGATGAGATCAAGCAGCAGGGCAAACCCGTGCTCGTTGATTTCTGGGCTACATGGTGCGGACCCTGCAAGCGTCTGGGACCCATCATCGAGGAGATTGCAGCCGAGTATGACGGCAAGGCTATCATTGGCAAGTGCGATATAGAGGAGAACGATGAGCTTACCGAGCAGTTCGGAATCATGAACGTTCCTACTGTAGTGTTCTTAAAGGATGGCAAGGAGGTGGACCGTGTTGTCGGCCTGGCCATGAAGAACGTTTATCAGGATAAACTTAACGCACTGCTCTGATTATGGCACAGGATGAGTTCCTTGAAGATGACCTGGACGATCAGAAGACCGTCGAGTACATCAAGAATACCTTGCCGCAGGATCTGAAGGATAAGTATACCGATGATATCCTCTATTACATGCTGGATGTCATCAACGACTACTTCACCACCAGCGGCGTGCTGGATCAGGAACCCGATGCGGACGGCTGCATTGACATTGACAATGATGCACTTGTTGCATATATCATCAAGGAGGCCAAGAAGGACAAGATAGGTACCTTCCCGGCCGATGAGGTTATCCTGATAGTCGAAGCAGAGGCTGACTATGTCGACTCATTAGGGGTCTGACCCCACGTGCCAAAGGGGTCAGACCCCAATGGTTCTGGAACCATCACTATTCTCGGTGATGGTTACTTTTTTTGCGTCCAGAGGCAGGAGTTCCTCTACAAGTTCGGGCCACTCGATGAAACAGAGGGCTCCGCTGTAGAAATAGTCCTCATAACCCAGGTCATAGACCTCCTCGAGTTTCTTGATGCGGTAAAAGTCAAAATGGTAGATGAGTTCGGCAGTAGTCTCCGAGCGGTATTCGTTGATGATGGCAAAGGTGGGGGAATTGACCTCATCCTCAACTCCGAGCAGTTTGCACAGTGCCTTTATGAATGTGGTCTTGCCGGCTCCCATCTTACCGTAGAAAGCGAATACGGTGTCATCGCCCATCTGGCCGATAAACTCACGGGCTGCCTCTTCTATGTGGTCAAGGTCTTTTATTGTGATTGTCATTTCTTCTTGGGGTTAAGTGTTATGAAAGGTATTATCATCTCCTCAAGCGATACGCCTCCGTGCTGGAAGGTCTCCTTGTAGAATGATGCAAAGTTGTTGAAGTTGTTCTGATATACAAAGTAGTCGTCCTCAGTGCAGAAGATATATGATGTGCTCACGTTGGGTGAGGGCAGGTGGGCCTTGAGCGGCTCGCTTATCTCATATACATCCTTTGCGTTGAATCCCAGGTTCTTACCCAGTTTGTAGCGCAGGTTGGTGTTGGTGGTGCGGTCACCTGCTATCTTGACGGCGTGATTGACCATGATACTGCCGTGATCGGTGGTTATCATGACCTTGCGGCCGGTGGCAGCCATTGAGCGGAACAGTTCACGTACCGATGAGTGGCGGAACCAGGAGAGTATCAGGCTGCGGTAGGCGGCCTCGTCATTTGCCAGTTCACGCATCATGCGGGAGTCTGTCTTGGAGTGTGACAGTATATCAATGAAGTTCACAACCACCACGTTCAGGTCATTCTGCAGCAGGTTGTTGAACTGGCTTATCAGTTTATCGGCCGATGCGGAATCGTTCACCTTGTTATATGAAAAGGTGTCCTTGCGGCGGTAACGTTCTATCTGAGTCTGAATAAGGGGCGACTCGTTTATGTTCTTGCCCTCCTCGGAGTCCTCATCGACCCAAAGGTCCGGGAACATACGGCTAATCTGCTCGGGCATGAGTCCGGAGAATATGGCGTTGCGTGAGTACTGAGTGGCGGTGGGCAGGATGCTGTAGTAGAGTTGCTCCTCAAAGCTGAATAGTTCGGCAAGTTCCTGGCTCAGTATGCGCCACTGGTCATAACGGAAGTTATCCATCACAATCAGAAACAGTTTTTCGCCGTTATCCAATGCCGGGAAGACAAACTTCTTAAAGAGGTCAGGACTCATGACGGGGCTCTTTTCACGGTCCTTCATCCAGTCCATATAGTTGCGCTTTATGAACTTGGCAAAGGCGGCGTTGGCCTCGGTTTTCTGCATCTTGAGCATGTCATGCATGGAGCTGTCAGCCTCCTTGAGTTCAAGTTCCCAGTATACCAGCTGGCGGTATACCTCTATCCAGTCATCGGCTGTAAGGGAGTCATTTATCTGCATGCTCAGGCGCCCGAAGTTCTGCTGGTAGTTGCGGTCGGTCTCGGCAGTGACTATATCACGTTTGTGTATGTTCTTTTTCAGTGACAGAAGGATCTGGTTGGGGTGGACGGGCTTGATAAGGTAATCGGCAATCTTGGAGCCGATGGCCTGGTCCATGATATTCTCCTCCTCACTCTTGGTTACCATGACTACGGGGATGTTGGGATCTATCTCCTTGATGTGTGACAGAGTCTCAAGACCGCTCATTCCCACCATGTGCTCGTCAAGCAGCACCAGGTCATACTGACGCTGACGGCACATGTCCAATGCGTCGTGGCCGTTGGTGACAGTATCCACATCATATCCCTTGTTCTCAAGGAACATTATGTGTGCTCTGAGCAGATCAATCTCGTCATCGACCCAAAGCAGCGTTCCGTTCTTAATCTCCGTCTTCTCCATCCTGGGCGTATTCTTCAAAGAGTGTGGCTCCGTCAATGTCAAACTCCGGTATGTTCAGGAAGTGCTCCTCATAGAACTCCTGGTAGTCGTTGAAGCTGAAGTGCTTCAAAAGCGTCTCCAGATTCTTGCGCGTTATCACGACGGCCTTTATTCCACTCAACTTGCTGGCCATATCGGCGTCTTCATACAGATTGCGCTGATAGACGTAAGCCTCGTCAAAGTTAAGAAATTCTCCGACTATCATCATACCGATTCCCTGCTGAGTTTCAAAACTGATGTCAAAGTTTCTCATCATGTAGTTGGTGAAGTTGAATCTGGCCACCTCAAACAGCAGTTGGTTCTGATTGAGTTCTCCCTCGGGATAGGCCAGAAGGAATATGAAAGGCTCGTACCGTTCCGCACTGAACTCAGGGATCTCACTCTTGGCGGTGTCGCTCTGTGCGGTGCCGTTACGACGGTCCCAGATGGAACTGAATGACGTGGACTGGAGTATTCTTCCGTTCTGGATGCCCTGTGCAATCAGGCCTGCCAGTTCACTTATCTCATTCTGGGGGTATTTGGTTACTATCTCTTTGAGTTTTTCCAGGAAGGTGTCAGTATCACCCGCCTGAAGGTCCAGGGCGGCATCCAGGAACATGAACTTGGCCCGATGCGCTCCCTTGGGATATTTGCCGGCCGATATCTCGCAGTTGTTCTTTACCGTCAGGCGGTCACCTTTGCGGAATGCGTCATAAGTGACTACGTAGATTGAATCCTCGCGGTGCTTTCCGTATCGGGCGTTGTCTATGTAGTCCGGATCGCATACCATGACGGTGTAGTCACTTTCGGGATAGAGTCTCTGCATACGGTTGCGGCAACTGTCCGCCATGTCGAACCTGCCCCAGAGCGAGTACATGAGGTAGAGGTTGTACAGGGCGTCATCGGCCTCCTGGGCATCGGGATAGTCATCGGCTATTCGTGTCAGTGAGGTTTCGGCATCGGGATACTCCTCAAGACGGTCCTTGTAGATGATTCCCTGTTGCAGGAGAGCCTCTGTCAGGAGCTGGTCAGACTTGGCCCGCTCATCGTCTGTGTAGGGTATCTGCTGCAGGTAGTATTCGCGTTTGTAGGGGTCAGTCTCCTGCGGTGTTACGGCAATGGAGTCAACAATGATATCACCCAGGGTGTCAGGCTCCAGGCCCGACAGGTCTGCCATACTTGCGTCGGCAAGCTCTGTCATGGGGGCAAGGGTGGTCTTGTTTGACCTGCGCCAGTTGTCCTCAAGCTTGCGGTCACCCCACTGCTTTGCAAACTCTTTTCTGCCACGCTCAACGGCATTCGTGTTGTAGAAATACCACTGTCCTGCCTGGGTGTTGTCATCGGCCTGTATGGAGAGTTCCGATGCGGCTCCCTTGCGTGCGGCTTCCTTCTCTTCCTTTTTGCGGCGTTCCTCCTCAAGACGGTCTTTCTCCTTCTGCTCCTCAATCACCTTGTCAATGATGCTGTAGAGTCTCTCCTCGGGGAGGGTGGATAGCCATTGCAGACTGTCCTGCATCTTTACGGTCTCTGAGCATTTTACCAGATCCTCCAATACCTCGGAGCGCAGTTTTACGGTGGCGTACTCCTTATGTGTGGAACCTATCATTCCCACTGCCTGTGAATAGCAGCGGGATGCGTTGGGGTAGTCCTTCATGTTCCAGTAGAGGTTGGCCATGGTGAGCAGCAGGATTCCCTTCTCGGGCGATGCCTTGTCACTCTTATCGGCTCCCTCATTGTATAGTCTGAGCGCAGTGACGGTGTCTCCGCGCATCAGGTGGATATTACCCATGGCATAATAGACCTGGTCCAGTTTCTCCTTGTTGTTGGGGTCCCGCTCCATGCGCTTGAGTTTCTTCATTATCTTGCGCAGGTTGCCGTTTTGGGCCATGGTCTCGGTCTGCTGTATGCGGGCATGGAACGCTATGTCATGCGGCGGACTCATGCGGACAACCTTTCCGAACATACGGTAGGCGTCGTCATTGCGGTCAGTGGTCTTGTAGAGTTGGGCAAGCAGATATCTTTCACGTATGCGCTGCAGTTTGCTCACTCCCTTGCGGTTTATGGCCTCCTCCAATAGCGGGATGCTCTCCTCAAAACGCTCCTGGTTCAGCAGGTGTGAGGCAAAACGGGTCTGATAATCCAGATGTCGGGCCACGCTTGTCTTTGTCTGGCCTGAACGCTGGAACAGCTCTTCGGCCTCATAGTACCAACCCAGTTCAGAGTAGCACTGGGCCATCTTGTACTGGGCCTCGGCAACAATCTCGGGCTCGTCAAAATAGAGTTTGGTGATGTACGAGTATGTGCTTGAGGCCTCAATGAAATCACCCTTCTGGCGCTGTGCATCGGCCATAAGGAACCATGCGTGCCAGAGGAAGGGGTTGTATTCGTTCTTGTTATGGAATGCCTTGTCTGATTCAGACGGAGTGCCTTTCTTTTTCTGGGGCTTTACGGATATGGAGTGCAGTTTGATTCCTTTCTGCGCTTTCTCTATGGCCTTGTCGTAATCCGATGAACCTACGCCGATGACCTTTTCGTCACTTATGGGGTCCAGGTCCAGGATCTCCAGCAGATTGTCCTTCTTGCTCCTTTCCTGTGATTCAAATCCCCTTCTGTAGGCTTCACTGCCGTTAAAGTAGACGTTGTATTTTGTGACCAGCGCCTGATATGAACGTGAGGCGGCAGTGTTACGGGATGTGGAACAGCCGGTTACCACTGCAAGCAGCGGCAACATCAGTATGAAAATGGCTGTCCTGGTCCTTGTCATTCCGTTATACCTCGTTCATCATGGAGTAGCACTCCTCCTTTAGTTCGTCAGGCAGTTCAATCTCCCTGGCCTGGAGGCATTCCATCCATTCCCGGACCTCTTGCTGCTGCATGGTATACATCACGTACCGGAACTCCTCGACCTCCTGGTCGGTGTATCCGTCTGAGCTGCGTCCCTTGAAGCGGTCCAGGTCCTCATCGTCAAAATACTGTGCACTGCGCAAACGGGCCTCGGCCAGTTTCTGCTTTTCGCATACTGCATGCTTGCCGCAGCACTCTCCGGCGGGTACGGCGGGCTCAGGCTGCTGTGTCTGATCCTGACTCAAATTGCGTGTTCTGTTGAACCTTTCAAGCCGGTACAGAATAATAAGCAGTACCAAAACTGATGCACAGATATAGTATATCATAATGTTATAACGAAATACTTGATGCTAAATTGCGAAAGTACAAAATCAAATTAAAAAACGAGGACGATTTCTCGTTCTCGTTTTTTTAACCAGTCGGGGTGACTGGATTCGAACCAGCGACCACACGCCCCCCAGACGCGTACTCTAAACCGGGCTGAGCTACACCCCGCTGACGGTTTCAGGCCTTGCGGCTTTCAAAACCGGCGCAAAGGTATTCCTTTTTATGATATTATCCAATATTTAGCCCAAATTTATTTTGAAGATTTCTTAATCTCTTTAATCTTGGCCTTTACGGGCGACTTCTTTTCAGGGCTGTTTATGATGGCCGGCTGCAATGAGAAACTCTCCAGAGGCTTGGCCTCAGTGAATCCCATGGGCACCGTATGTCCGTTCTCGTTGTATTCAAAGCCCACAAAATATCTGGTGTAGGGCTTCATGGTCTCTGTTGAGAAAACAGTGGTGATTGAGAATGTCTGACCGGGTTTGATCTTGAGTTTCTTGGCTGCCAGGACCTGAACGCTCGATTCGCGTTCCACGATTCTGAGGAATACCGGGCCTACATAAATGCTGTCTCCTTCATTTACTACTTGAAAAGTGACATAGCCTTCATCACCCACATGGAGTCTTTCAAGACCCAGTTCAGGGTCGCTGCACATTTTCAGATTTTTACCGAAATTTGGAAAACTGATGAATTGTGCATGAACTGAGACGGCAATCATTGCGGTCAGCAAAAGAGAAAACAACCTTTTCATAAGCATTAAGGATAGATAGTTCTTATCAAAGATATTGCAAAGATTTGCAATTGTCAAGAAATCGGAGTTTTTTAACCTTCGCGGCAGAAATCAAGCATCTCCAGGAAAAGGTCGGCGCTTACGCTGCAACTGCAAAGCGAACCGTCAGGCCCGGGTAACAGCGCATCGGTCCGGTCCTGTCCGTTCAGGCATTCCGTCTTGAGGCTGTCATACAATTTGCAGTCCAGAATTACGGGTCCGAACTGCTCACGGGCCGAATACTGGACCTGCCTTAGTTGTGCGGAACTGAGACCGCAGAGCGCGAATGCAAGGTATGAAGCGCCCACCGTTGCCCATGCCTCAGCCCCGCCTTCAGGGTATTGGAGGCTGTGTTCCGATGCGGCCCTGCTGAAGGCCGTCTCAAGTACCGATGAGAACTCTTTATGGTCCATATAGTGCAAAAATAATATAAATGACGCTTGTGTGTGCAACTTCTGATTAAACCATTTAAAATCAGTGTTGTCAAAAAAACAGACTCTGCGATTATGAGAAAATCATTACTGTTACTGACCTTATTCTCCGTTCTCATACCGTCGGTATGCGCCGCTCAGAAGGATTCCAAGGAGAAACCCAAACTGGACGGAAAGGTTTCTGTCAATGCCCGTATCATTGACGGCTCAACTACTGAGAATATGCCTCAGGTGACAGTCCAGCTTTTTGAATTACCCGATACCACATTCCTATACGGAACCGTAACCGATAACGAAGGTTGGTTCAATATCAAGAAAGTGCCGGTAGGAGAATACCTGTTGCGCTATTCATTCATGGGTTATTCCACCCAGGAATTCAGTTTCAAGACAGTAAAAGAGGATCGCGAGCGTGCGCTTGGCGTGTTCAGAATGTATGAACAGAGCATCATGCTTACCGAGGCCGTCATTGAGGATGCGCTTCCTCCCACCCAGGTGGTAGATGATACGCTTATGTACAACGTGAGCGCTTTCCGCGTGCCTGAGGGATCTGTACTGGAGGAACTGATAAAGCGTCTGCCCGGCGTTGAGGTCGATGAGAACGGAGGCATCACCGTGAACGGCCGTCGTGTATCACGCATTCTGGTTGACGGACAGGAGTATTTTGGCAATGACCAGCAGATGGCCACCAAGAACCTTCCGGTAAACATAATACGCCGAATCAAGACTTACCAGCGTCAGAGTGACCTGGCCCGTATTACCGGAATTGATGACGGTGAGGAGGAGACGGTCATGGACCTGGAGATAAAACCCAATATGCGTAACGGCTGGCTTCATAACATAGACGGAGGTATAGGAAAGCCCGTGGGCAAGAACGATTACGGAGAGTGGGTCAAGTATCTCTATTCGGGCCGATACACGCTTAACCGTTTCCAGGCCAACACGCAGTTCTCGGTCAATGCCAACACCCAGAACTCGGGTAGAGGTAATGGTGTGGGCTACAACCACCAGTTGGGTGTGAACTTCTCAAAGAACATAGGTGAGCCCTATCCGCGCCGCCGTAATGAGTTCCCGCTGGTGATAGGCGGTAATATAAGGTATAACTGTTCAACTTCACGCTCACTCAGCGAGTCGGAGTCAGAGACTTTCACCTCTCAGTTCCAGCCCGCCTCATTCCGCAACAACCGCTCCAACAGCAACAGCGGCAACAACAGCGTGAGCGGTGAGTTCCGCATGGAGTGGAAACCCGATTCTTCACTGAACATCATATTCCGCCCCAGTTTCCAGATAAGCCGCAACCACAGCAACTCCAACAGCGGGTCTGTGACGTTTAACGAGGATCCGTATGTTACAACCGACATGGTCAATGTACTTGATGAATACGGATATCTGCCGTCTGAAGTAATGGATTCCATAGGAGTCAACTCACAGAGAAGCAATAACCACAGCAAAACGGGAAACAACCAGTTGAGCGGTGAGTTCCAGTTCAACAAGAGGTTCAATGAAGAGGGCCGTAACTTTACCGTCCGCTTCACTTTCAGCAGTACCAAGGGTACCAATGACAGTTTCTCATTCTCTGACCAGAAATACTATCAGGACCACAGTCGTGATACGGTTATGAACCGCTACAACGCCAGTCCTACAGACAACAGCAGTTGGTCGGGCCGTGTAATGTGGAGTGAACCTATTGACTCGGGTCGGGGTAACCTGCAGTTAAGTTACCAGATTCAGGTGAACAACCGTAACCAGAACCGTGAAACCTACGTTTTGTGGGGTGATGATTTCAACAACTGGTATGATACATGGTATCTGCCCGATGACCTGACACCCTATCGTGATGACCGTTTGAGCCGATCCGCGACCAATGTCTCACGTAACCACACGCTGACTCTGCAGTTCCGTTACAACTTTGTGAACTCCAATATCAATATAGGTGTGAACTTCATGCCGCAGTATACCGGAATGGATAACTTCCAGTATATGGGTAAGGTTATAGGTGATACTTCACGCGTGGTTTACAATTGGAGCCCGTCAGTCAATTACCGTTACAGGTTTGACCGCCAGAAGAGTCTGCAGTTCACCCTGCGCACCAATACCAGTCAGCCCAGTATGGAGGATATGATGGATATCACCGATGACAGCAACCCGCTGAATATCCGTAAGGGTAACCCTGGACTGCTGCCCACACTGCGCAATACGGCCGAAGTAAGTTACCAGAACTATATTACCGAGACTCAGAAGACCATCAACATACGTCTTTCGCTTGAGAATTCGCTCAGGAATATAACCCAGAAGACTGATTATGATCCTTCGACAGGTGTTTCGGTAACCCAGCCTATCAATATGGAAGGATTCTGGACCAACTGGAGTTCATCGGGCAACCTGACATATAACCAGACCATACCCAATACCAAATGGCGTTACAATGCCAGTGCCAACGGCTCATACCGTCATCAGGAGAGTTATATGAGAACCGGTAGTATAGGTCAGTACAATCCCGGTGCAGGTACCGGAGGTTCTGCAGTGCTGAGTACTACAAATACCATATCGGCCGGTGAGAATGCATCGGTTACCTACCGTAACCAGTGGCTTGAGGTTACGGCAAACGGCCGATTCACCTACAACCACTCTGAGAACAACCAGCGTAAGAACCAGAACATGGATACCTATACGTTCAGTTACGGAGGCCGTGCAAACGCCCGTCTGCCATGGCGTAACCTGAACCTGGGTACTGACCTTACCATGCAGAGCCGTCGCGGTTACAGCGGATCATACAACCGCAATGACCTTATCTGGAACGCCAATGCATCGTTCAGTTTCCTGAAGGGTAATGCGGGTACTCTGCAGATCCAGTACTACGATATCCTGAATGATGAATCAAACGTAACCCGTTCAGTATCTACAACGGGCCGTACAGATACCAAGAACAACAGCATACACAGTTACATCATGGTACACTTCATACTGCGTGCCAATGTATTCGGAACACGTGCCGCACGTCAGCAGATGCGTCAGGAGAACCGCGCCATGATGGGTGGCGGCGGATTCGGCGGCGGAATGCGCGGTGGAATGGGCGGCGGAATGCGCGGCGGTAGGCCTTGATTATTTGAAGAAAGTGAAGTGTACTGAACCGTACACTTTCATATCGGTGAAGCGGGGATGATCCTTAAAGTCATTCTTGCTTCCGTGTTCTAATACGAATATGCCGTCGGGAGCAAGGATATTTGCCTCAAATACGATATCGGGAATATCGGCCAGATTCTCCAGCTGATAGGGTGGATCTGCGAATATGAAATCAAACTGTGTGCTGCAACCGGCAATGTATTTGAATACGTCACCCTTTACGGGAAGGCATTTGTCGGTCTTTACGGTATCCATCACCTTGCAGATAAAGGCGTGATGGGCCGGATCTTTCTCTACTGATACCACGTGTGAGCATCCTCTTGATACAAGCTCTATGCTGATGCTTCCGGTGCCTGAGAAAAGGTCAAGTGCCGTTGCGTCCTCCAGATCAATCCTGTTTGCCAGGATGTTGAAGAGACTCTCTTTGGCAAAATCAGTGGTGGGACGTGCACTGAATGTTCTAGGCACGTCCCACCTTCTGTGTTTGTATATACCGCTTATTACCCGCAAGGTATTACTCCCAGTTACCTGAGTTGTTATCTACCTTCATGCCACGGTAGCGGCCGCGGTCATCACATTCCTCAAGGAGGTTGATGATCTCCTGCTTGTCAAGACCACCGTTCTCACTCTCAGCACCAAGATAATCAACAAACGGAACCTTAGCCTCAAAGGTGTGTGAGATGACACCTGTCTTGGATGTATCTGATGAAGTGGTCAGTTCAAATTCCTTACCGTTGGTGAAGGGTACATAACGGAGTGAATCCGGGTTGATGCGTCCCTTGTAGAGAGAGTCGTAAAGGCTTACGAACTCAGTCTCACGGCTGAACAGGAAGTTCTTTGTTCCGTCCTCAAGGATCTCAATGAAACCCTCGGTGGCTGCTCTCTGCCAGAGAGTGTCAGCCTCGTACTTCTTTTGGGCGGCTCTGCGGCCGGTCAGCTTGGCAGCCTCAATCTCAGCGGTCTGAGCCTTGGCGTAGAGTTTCAGAACCTTATCCTCGGTCCAGTTGTTATCAAGCTGGTCATCGGTCAGTTCACCTATCTTCTTTACGATGGGCAGTTTACCTGTCTTGATGAATGCTGCCAGAGAGTCAAAGTTGTCGCAATAACCGTCGTGCTGGTAATTGTATTCAGTCTGGGCAGCCTTGATATCCATAAGTTTCTGGATAACAGCTTTGTCACGGATATTCTTTTCATTTGCAAATCTGATAGGATTCATAATACTTCCGTAAACAATGTAGATGAGTGCTACAATGCAGATTGCAAGAAGAATGTTGACGACTTTTTTCATATTGGGATGTTTTTTTTATTTTCGCATCGCAAAAATAGAACAATTATCCGTATTAAATAATAAAACAACATTTTTTTGCTTTTCGGAGCAATGATTGACCCACTCTTTCAGGATATTGCAGCCCATTTCCCCTTTGAACCCACTTCTGAACAGAGTGTGGCCATGAATCGTTTGGCCTTATTTGTAAACAATCCCTCCCCGCGCCAGGTCTTTCTGCTCAAGGGTTATGCGGGTACCGGTAAGACGGCCATTATCAGCGCGCTGGTACGTACTCTGGTGAGCCACCGCCGCAGGGTGGTGCTGATGGCACCTACAGGGCGTGCGGCAAAGGTGTTCTCCAATACATCCGGATTCCCGGCCTGCACCATCCACAAGAAGATATACCGTCAGAAATCCATTGTAGACATGGGCAGTTTCCAGCTTGACAGGAATCTGCATGAGCATACCGTATTCCTGGTTGATGAGGCTTCGATGATATCCAATGAGGGCCTTTCGGGATCCACATTCGGAACGGGCCGTCTTCTGGATGATCTGATATCCTACGTTTTTTCGGGGGTTGACTGCCGCCTTCTTATGCTGGGCGATCAGGCTCAGCTGCCACCTGTGGGCGAACGGGAGAGTCCGGGCTTATCGGCCCAGGTCCTGTCATCTTACGGTCTCAATGTATCGGAATTCTGTCTTGAGAACGTGATGCGTCAGATGCAGGAATCCGGAATACTGCATAATGCTACGGCGCTCAGGGATTATGCCCGTGGTTTGGGAGAGCCCGGCGGGTTCCGTTTCAAACTGGAGGGATTCAGGGATGTAGTCAAAATCTCGGGCAGTGACCTGATAGAGACGTTGAGCGGATGCTACAGCCGTGACGGAATTGACGAAACCATGGTCCTATGCCGTTCCAATAAGCGTGCCAACATTTATAATAACGGAATACGCAGTCAGATACTGGACCGCGAGGATGAACTGAACCGTGGTGACAGCATAATGATTGTCAAGAACAATTACTATTGGACTGAGAAACTGGTGACCGATGAGGGGGGCGATTCGTACGCCAACCTGCCGTCGTTCATTGCCAACGGTGACATTGCGGTGATACGCCGTGTACGCCGCATGCGTGAACTGTACGGATTCCGCTTTGAGGATGCGGTGCTCTCATTTCCCGATTATGATGACCTGGAGATGGATGTCACCCTGCTTATGGACACCCTGCACAGCGAGTCACCTTCACTTACCCGTGAGGAGAGTGACAAGCTCTTCAACAGCGTGATGGAGGACTATGCCCATATCCCCAATAAAAAGGAAAGAATGAAACAGTTGCGTGAGAACCCTCACTTCAATGCCCTCCAGATCAAATATGCCTATGCCGTGACCTGTCACAAGGCTCAGGGCGGCCAATGGAAAAACATCTTCATAGATCAGGGCTACATCCCCGAGGACGGCCGCGACGAAGACTACTACCGCTGGCTCTACACCGCCCTTACCCGCGCCACCCAAACGGTATACTTAGTGAACTGGCCTGAATAAAAAAGCCCCGCTGTGAGCGAGGCTTTCTTATTACCTGATGGTGTTCAGAATTGCGTCTACTGCTGCGTGCAGGCCTTCGGGGCTCTTGCCGCCGGCGGTTGCAAAGTGGGGCTGGCCGCCGCCACCTCCCTGAATCAGTTTGGCAGCCTCGCGAACCATCTGACCGGCGTTGAAGCGTGATGTCAGATCATCGCTTACGCTTACGGTAAGCATGGGCTTGCCGGCTTCTTCACTACCTATCACTACGATTGTTGAAGCAGGCTGTTCTGCGCGTATGCTGAATACCATATCCTTGACCATTGCGGCAGATCCCGGGATTACGGCGCTTATAACCTTGATGCCGTTTATGTCCTTGGCCTGACTTACCAGTCTTTCCTTGACCTGACCGGCTTTCTCCTTGAGGAACTCCTCTACCTGTTTCTTAAGAGTGGCGTTCTCATCGATGGCTTTCTTAACGGCGGTCTCTATTGATGAACCGGGCAGGATGGCCTTGAGTGCCTGGATGGTATCCTGGATGCTGTAAACCATATCCTCGACAGCCTGACCGGTGATGGCCTCGATACGGCGCACGCCGGCTGCTATTGAACTCTCGGATACTATCTTGAACATACCTATGCGGCCGGTTGATGAGGCATGTACGCCGCCGCAGAACTCTATTGAGTTACCGAACTGTACTACACGTACCTTATCACCGTACTTCTCACCAAAGAGTGCAATGGCACCCAGTTTCTTTGCCTCCTCTATAGGTAGGTCGCGGTGCTCCTGCAGGGGCAGGTCCATGCGGATCTTCTCATTTACCAGACGCTCTACCTGACGCAGTTCCTCATCGGTCACCTTCTGGAAGTGTGAGAAGTCAAAGCGCAGGCCTTCAGGGCTTACCAGTGAGCCCTTCTGCTCAACATGTGTGCCCAAAACCTCGCGCAGAGCCTCGTCAACCAGGTGGGTTGCGGTGTGGTTGGCCTCGCAGGCGTGACGCTTGTCAGTATCCACGCAGGCCATCATGGGAGCCTCGGGATGCAGGGGGAGTTTCTTGGTAATGTGAACGGGCAGACCGTTCTCCTTCTTGGTGTCTATTATATCGATTGTCTCAAACTCGCTTACAATTACACCCTGGTCACCTACCTGACCGCCCATCTCGGCATAGAACGGAGTCTTGTCAAGAACAATCTGGTAGATCACGCCGCTCTTCTGCTTAACCTCGCGGTAACGCAGGATGGATGTCTCATACTCGGTGAAGTCATAACCTACAAACTCGGTCTCACCCTCCTTGAGTACAACCCAGTCACCGTTCTCAACGGCGGCGGCGTTGCGGGCGCGGGCTTTCTGCTTACCCATCTCCTCATTGAACTCGTCAATGTTGGCGCTCATGCCGTTCTCACGCAGTATGAGTTCGGTAAGGTCAAGCGGGAATCCGTAGGTATCGTAAAGGGTGAAAGCGTTAACACCGCTTATCTCTGTCTTGCCGGCTGCCTTTGTATCGGCCAT
>JAEEGG010010330.1_pt1 | contig 20644 bp, 17 predicted proteins | sample 9134161 | NCBI WGS metagenome assembly JAEEGG01 (sample SAMN16246543, study PRJNA631951) | gut metagenome | biome: gut microbiome; feature: rumen; material: CR-attached | host: Bos | place: Iran: Karaj | collected 2018-10 | reverse complement strand
TTTATCTTTCACAAAACAACAACAATTCGAGCGTGGGCTACGGCAAGTACTACCCTCGCGTGAGCTACAAGCAGACGCTCAACATCCACGAGATGGCCAAGCACATGTCTGAGCACAACACCCCGTTCTCGGGAGGTACCATCGAGGGTATCCTGCGTGACTTCGTGAAGTGTACCCGTGAGCAGACCCTGATGGGCAACACCGTGAAGGTCGACGACCTGGCTATCTTCAAGGTGAGCGTGATCGGCAACGGCTGTGCCAAGCTGTATGATCCTGAGACCGACAAGACCATCTCTGCCAGCATCGGCACCATCGGCAAGACCGACAAGACGGGTGCTGCCGTGCAGAGCCTGAAGCTCCTGGCACAGGCTACTGGTGAGTACACTCGTGAGGAGTTGAACAAGGTGGCCAAGCTGGGCTGGACTGACAAGGCTGCTGCCGAGATCGCAGCTGCCAAGGCCGAGGCCATCGGCGGTGGTTCTAACTCGGGTGGTAATTCTCAGGGTGGCAACGACTCGGGCGACGGTCCTACCAACGAGCCTTAATCGAGCCCCTGCACACTGGGGTCAGGCCCCAAAGTAAAGTCGCGCGCGACTGTACTTTGGGCGCCAGACCCGGGGGCTGCGCCTTCCATTTTGGCGCCAGACCCGGGGGCTGCGCCAGACCCGAGGCCTGCGGGCTCCACTCAGCTGAATAAATAAAGCAGTGAAAATCCGTGAAATCCGTGCCAAAAAATTCTTTAACCATTAAAATCTTAAAAGCGTATGACAAAGAAAGAAACTATCAAATGGGTTGTGCAGATCATCGCATCCATTGCGTCTGCCATCCTCACCGCACTCGGTGCAACGTCCTGCATGGGAATGTAGGAAAAGGTAAAAAAGTAAAAAGGTAAAAATGTAAAAATAGAGGGGCATCCGAATGGGGTGCGCCTCTATTTTTTTCTTCTTTTGGCCTTTTTGGCTTTAATCTTTGTTGCGTGCAGCAACGACTCTGACAATGGTAATAACCAGAAGGATCAGCCCGTCAGGATCGGTATCGCATGGCGCGCTGACGTGTCGTCGGAATTCTATACGAACGTGGTGCGCGCCCTGAAGGAGGCTGGCGCTATTACCTCTTCGCGTATCCAGGCGGTGACGCTCTTGTGCATGCGCTGCTTGAAGGCAGAACTGAAGGTGCTGTAGCTATGGTAGCCGCTCTCCTGGGCCAGCTGCTGGGCGACGATGGGTTCCTGTGCAGCGGCAAGCTCACGGTAGCGGGCTGTAAAGTGGCGGATGCGAAGGTCGTGGATGTATTCATAGTAGCTTGTGTCCTGACTGGCGAAATACTGGCTGAGATAGTAGCGGTTCACACCGACGGCTGCCGAGAGTTGCGGTAAGGTCAGGTCTGTCTGCAAGTAGAGCTTCGTGTCTTCGCAGTGCTTCGCCAGCAGTTGGCCGATATGTGAAGCCTCGCCCTTGGAGGAGGGGCTCTTTGCTTCGTGCGGCGTCGCCGAGTGCTTGCTCGGGCAGTCGTCGCTAAGGGCCGAATTGGATGGGAGGCTGTCTGTGCTCAGGTCTTTCAATGTCTCCACGCGCCACAGCAGGAGACCCGCCAGTGGGAATCCGATGAGGTGGGCGATGGTGCACATCACGTAGTTGTCGGTATATTCATAGCACATGAGCAGTAGCATGAGGCCGATGAGCAGCGTAAGGCTGAGCCACACCTCCTTGTGCTCGAGGTCGGCGTAGTTGTCGCGCAACCACCGCCCATAGTGTCTCACGGCCACCACCATATATATAATAAAGGCCACGATGAGGACCAGCCCATAGACTTTGTTCGGGGTTGTGAGATCGATGGATGGCAGGCTGATTTGCAGCACTGCGATCACCGCACAGGGCGTCATGACGACGAAAATGGGCCACAGCGGTCGGCGGCGGTCCTGCAGCATGGTCAGCAGTGTGCCGATGAAGACGGGGGGCAGCGTCATGCAATCGATAGCGACGAGCAGTCCGTAAATCAACGAGCGGGTGTCGTCCAGGAACGTGTAGAACAGTATCCACCAGACGTGGGCCATGGCCATGATGCCGAATAATGCAGCTGTCCAGCGGCGCAGTCGTGCGGGCGGCGTGATGTCGGGCGCGATAGCCTTGCCCCGACACAGCAGGAGGTAGAGGCACAACACGACGGACACGGCTGTTCCTGCGCCGTGGAGCAGGAGATATAGTATCGACAATGGGGTTATCTGTTCGGGCATATCGTTTTTACTATTGCGTCATTTACGCCGCAAAATTACCACTTTTTCTGTGAAATCAGGCGATTTTTCCAAAAAAGTTGTATCTTTACATCCAGATTGCTGATGTTGAAAATACGTGAATTGGGGTTTAAATATCGCTAAATGGTGGATCTGCAGGGGCGAAGCAACTCTCAGCTAACGCAAATTCGTTTCAGCTAATGCAAAATCTTCGCTCGCGGCGATTTTAAACTTGCAAGCTTTGTTATTTTTGAGTAACTTTGATGCCGAAAAGCTCTCAATCAATATGAGGAGGCAGCCTGGCAAGACAATAGAATTTAAAACTTAAATATTATGGCAAAAATCAATTTGACCTTGAGGGGCGTACTCCATTATGAGGAGCCTGTCATGTCGAAGCAGACAACTGGCGACATTACGCTTGCAACAGAAAAGACACCGTGCGACATCTTTTCTCAGATAAAAGATGGCGACTCGACGATCCTCAAGTACTCACTTGCGCTCAAGGAATTCAGTTTCCACAAGAAGATGTACCAGCCGACGGAAGTCCTCGCCCTTGTCAACATCACAAAAGCAGTGGGGGAGAATTATACGTATCGGCGCATCGGCTGGACCATGCTCGACAAGATGTTCAAGCATGCCAAGGTCAGTCTGACCGACGGCGACTTCACCATCGGCAACGACTACTACGTACATGAGGTGCTGCCCCATTATCAGAAGGACTGCATGAACGTCATCCTGAAGATCTACAGTGTCGACAAGCTGATGACCATCAGGCAGGCCAGCCGCACCTTCGTGGCTAAGAAGCTGTTCGCTGACATCCTCGACAATGAGCGATTGAAGTACATGCGACCATGGGTGGTTGCTGGCGTATCGGATAGTATCGACAAGACCAAGGACAAACAGGCCGCCAAGGACAAACAGGCCGCCACAGATATCGGAGAGGGTAAATCGAAGGGAAAGGATGATCATACCCACATCACCGTTGATACTAACAACATGAAGATACTGAGGTATGGCGATGAGAAGACAGAGCACATCTTCCCCTATCTGGTACAGTATAACGAGAGTTTCTACGACATGCTGGCACGAACAGCCAACCGATGGGGAGAGTTCATGTTCTATGAGGACAACCAGTTGAATATCGGTTATAACGACGTCGCCCCCGTTGCGGTTGACGAGAGCGAAATCAAGGACATCGCCGTCTTCGATGCTGAGACGAAGCAACTGACGATCGGCAAAGACGGTGAGTACGACTACAGTGCCAACAACGGCGGACTGGTAGGCAAGCCGGTACAGAAGTCGCCCTTTGCCGTGAGAGCCCAGATGGGTGCTTTCGGCGGCATGGTCGACAAATGGATCATCAATCAGCTTACCGCTGTCTTCAAGAACGAGAAGAACCTGCCCACCCTGATCGGCAACCTGTTGTTCGACAACCTGTTTAACCTGGGCAAGGAAAAGGCAAAAATAGCCAAACTGAATTCTGATTTCGATAAGAAATACAATTTTGACAAGAAGCCTGGCTATGCTAACCAGTACGGCTCCTACGATTTTGCCAAGAAAGGCCAGGATCCGAATAACAAGGATGCCTTTCAGCAGTTTACTGAACTGAATAGCAAGTACGACGACAAGAAGTATATCTCTATTGTGGAGAAGGAACTGACCGTCGGGCAGAAGGCCATCCATATCGACTACGACACGACCCACCCGAAACTGAAGCTGGGAAGTATCATCTCCTTCAACGACAAGAACTTCATCGTCGTGGAGATTCTGGGTGTAAAGAGCGCGAGCAGCGATATGACATTCCAGCTCGTGGCCACGGCTCAGGATCCCGTTGACAAGATCTACTACCCGTCAGTGATTCCGGCAGGCCACGTCAGATACGCCTATCCTCAGCCAGCTACCATCACTGACGCTGACGATCCCTCTCCCAACAGGAACCGTGCCCGCGTACTGTTCGCATGGCAGAATGCACTGTTGAAAAAGGACGGGGACGAAAAGATAACGAGCGATACCAAGGAATTATCCACTCCCTGGCTGAACTTTGCCTCCAACCAGCAGGGCCACCCCATCCTGGGTAAGCACTACGAAGGCAATCCCGTGATGGTGGGCTTCGAGGAGGGCAACGTGGAGCGACCTTACATCATGGGTGGTATGGGCGATGTAAGTGGCAAGCCCAACCAGGACCTGACCATCTCGAGCCCGGGTGAACACATGCTGTCGCTTACCGACGGTACAGGTGCAGGCATGCAGGCTTTCCTCGCAGGGGCATTCTCACCGCTGTTCAAGAACTTCACACAGTTTATGCCCAACACAGTTCCCACCTTTAATTGGGATAAGAACAAGTATTTCGAGGGTGGTTTCGAACTGACAGACCGTTATGGCATGTACAAGGTTTCGGGCTCTACCGACGGGCGCAACGTCTCTATCGCTTCCAACTGGGGCGACGTGAAGATCAATGCCTTCACGGGCATCAGCATCTCAGCCCCTAACGGCGACGTGAAGATCTCTGGTAAAAACGTGACCATCGAGGCTGGCAACAACCTGAACCTCGTCTCAGGCAAGAACGTCGACTATAAGTTGTGGAAATCGAAGGAAGGAAAGGGGAAGACCGCTGCCCAGCTGTTGATAGACGTGACGGCACAGGTGACCAAGAGGTTAGCCGCAACCATTATGGACGTCATCGACCTGTCGCTCATCAGATCGGTCGTTGAGGTATTCTTCCGCCCAGTGGAGGGAAGCCTTACGTTGAAGTCCAACAGATTCCTGAAGCTCGAGGCTGGCAATAACGAGTGTAAAATGCCGACAAGTGCCTTCAATACTGAAGCACTAAAGAAGAAACAGGAGGAACTTGACAAGAAGGCGGTTAAGGGTGTCACAGGTATCGGAGACGGCATGGTTAAAATATTCGAAGTTATAGCAACGTTAGCTTTACATCACTCACAATATTTTGTGAAGAAGTATAATTCGTGTTTTGAGGATTTGAAAAAGGTGAATGAAGCGATCGAAAATTTGATAAAGGCTGCGAATGATAAATCTACAGCAGAAAAACCTGTAAAAGTATGTAAGACTTTTGACGAACTGAAGAATGATTTGTGGAAGCAGGAGAAGGATGAGGATTGGAAAGAAGACAAGTTCGGCTTCACTGAGCAGGTAAATGACGATACAAAAATTACCAATGATACGATCAAAAGAATTCTTGGACGTCAAGATTTATCAAGGTTTGGTGAGCAAGCCTTGAAGGCTCTTAAAGCTGGCGCTATTGATGTTCGTAAAGATAGGAAAGAAGCTGTTATAAAGGCATACAATCAATTAAGAAAGCATATTTATGAAACGACACATCATGTGCCAACAGAAACGGATGTCGCAACTGAGTTCGGTCATCTTAAATTGCCGACAATGCCGAAGGACTATCAAAAGAAAATATTAGCTGCATTTGACCCAGAGAAACTTAAGGATGTTCCCTTCTATACTGAAGTGAGAGGATATGACGGACTGAAATATAAATTAAACGAGTCAAAAGAAGATGACTATGACGTAGTAGTGCTGAGACGATTAGTCATGATTAATCTATTAGAGGAGTACGGATTCAAGGACGATACGCGAAGGAAATTAAAAGAAGGTAGTCCTGATCCAAAAGGAACTGTTCCCCAAAAACCTAATGTCGATAACGTAAATAGTGACGCATGGGCAGAATATGTGAATAGTTTAAGTGGTGTTCCGCCTATCGGTGCACTCGAGAAGCTCTCTCTCGGCGGTGCTTTGAAGGGCGCCTTGACAAGTGCTGCGAGCGAACAGTTGGACAAGATGAAGTTCTGGAAGGGTATTTCTGAGCGGAAGACGTGGAGTGATGGTAAAAACGGGCAGATCCTGTTTGCTACAAGTAAAGACACCTTCTGCATGAATGATAATGGAATAGGAGTATTACCATCTCCTATTGAAGCGAGTATCTCTAAACCAAGTGATGCCAACAATATTCTTGGTGACACGGAAAAGGAAACACTCGAAGGATATGTTGAGAAATTAAGGAAGGCTTTGAGACAATATTAAAAGACATTTATTATGGGATATATATTTGACGATTGGAAAAAGCTGCTTGACAACTTCCAGAGCAGCGTGGAGAAGGATCTGGAGGAAATCCATCAGCAGAAGTCGGAGGTTCAGCAGATCAAGGCCGACCTGATCCAGCGGTTTGAAAAAGGCCACTATTATCGTGATGATGACACAGTAATCATTTCCGCCCCGAACATCGTGATCGGCAACGTTGACAAGAACGGCGACCTGCTCAGCGGCGGCATCGGCAATGTGATTATCAAGGGCAGTGGTGTCGCCCTCGAAGGTGTCGGCGATGGGGGAAGCGTGGTTACCCGTGCCTCCAGCATCCGCCAGACTGCCGTCGATCCGGGTGTCGACGGTGTGGAGAATGTGGTGCGCAGCACGTCGGAGATTGTCTCCCAGGCTGGCAGCATCGTGCTCCATAGCAGCGAGGCCAAGGATGCCTTCTCCATGTCGGCCGTGCCCCCCCTTAATGGCGGCATCACCATCCATGCCGACCAGACATTGAACCTCGAGGCTGCCCTCTCGGCAGAGGGACGTAAGGAGCAGATTGAGGCTACCGTCGAGGGACTCTCCAAACAGGCTGAGGATCTGAATAAGCAGATAGAAAAACAGAAGAAGAGTGTGGACGACTGCTTCAAGAAGATGTCGGACCTGCTCGACAAGGAGAACAAACATAATAAGGAGGACTCCTTCCTGAACCGTGTTGACCTGAAAGAGATCTCGCTGACCCAGGAGGGTATCGACGACCTGACGCCTGTGCTCTACCAGGCTACCCTGCAGTATATCCACCTCGTGTCGCAACTCGCCGAGGTGAAGCGCCAGAAGAAGGCACTGGAGGCCGAGAAGGGTAAGATCAAGACGGGCGACGACTTCAAGAAGAAATCGACGGGCGCCAGAATGAACATCGTGGCAGAGCGTATCGATGTGGCCACTGCCGACGGCGACGGCTACCTGCATACCCAGCCGGGAGCGGGCATCAGCGTTAGGACGCCGAATGTCAACATGAGCATGATGGACGCCGAAGGGAAGCTCGTCGAGCATGGCGGCTTCAGCGTCAATGCCCAGAACATCAGCCTCTCGTCAGTCAATCCCAAAGAGAAGGAACTGCCCGTCACGGGGCGTGTCAGCATCCACTCGAAGGAGATCAGCCTCGAGGCTGTCGACTATCAGATCGATGACAAGGGCATCAAGGAGAAGGAGCTGACCAAGGACAGCAAGATCACCATGACGGCAAAGACCGTAGAGGTGGCAACGACCAACCCGAAGGATATCGAGCGCGACGACAAGGGCAAGATTACCAAGGGCGAATATACCGCTGAGGGCGATGTCATCATCCGCTCGAAGACCGTCGCTGTGGAGAGCCTCGACTACGAGGTGAAGGACGGCAAACTCGCCACGAAGGCCTTGACGAAGGACGGCAAGATAGCTGTACGTGCAGAGAAGACCGACATCCTCGCTGCAGATGCCGAGGGTAAGGCCACAGGAGCCATCAACCTGAATGCGAAGGCTGTCAGCGTGAAGTCGATGGATGTCGACAAGGAGAAACTGACCGACGACAAGTTGGCCGAAGGCAGCACGATGACTCTCGTCAGCGAGAAGATGTATGTGGGCGCGAAGTCGAAGGACATCAAGAGCAAGAAGATACAGGCCGTGAGCGACGAGATCGGTGCCTTTGCCGACAAGACGCTGGAGATCCAGCAGGGCGACGGCAAGGCCGTGGTACAGCTCGACGGCGGCAACCTCTCTGCAGGCGGCAGCAAGACACAGGTATATGGTGACACCACCATCGATGCCAAGACGGAGATCAAGGGCGAACTGAAGGCACCCAAGGCTGCTATCGACCATGTGGAGGCGAAATCGTCGTTCAAGTCACCCAACATCAGCGACGGTATGCCCGGTGCCGGTGGCGGTGGCGGCGGCAGTCTGAAGGCGAAGCTGAAGACCGAGGATGCGCCGAAGGAGTGATAGTTTATAGTTTACAGTTTATAGTTTACAGTTTACAGTTTACAGTTTATAGTTTATAGTTGAAATATATGAAAAAAGCTGTTTATAGAGAATTCGACCAGTATGGTGAGGAATTATCAGGGCATTGCGCCAGATTCGCCTATCGGCTGATGAACTTCTGTGTGAAAGCAGAGGAGGTGGCACTCCTGCCTATAGAAGCCATGATCGACGGCGATCTGGTAAAGCTCGACGACTGTAGTATCGTAGGAAAGAAAGATGACTACACATTCATGATCATCCCCAACTTTGCAGAGGATATGGAGGCTATCGCCCTGGGTGTCATGATGGAGCATCCGGAGTTCAAGCAGAGCAGGGAGGAGATGACCCTCGACACAGTCGACGAGGAGGGCAGTTCCATCAAGAAGGATATCAGCTATCTGCTGCTGAAGATGCCCGAGGTGGACGACGACCGCTACAAGGTGCTCAAGGACGGTGTGGAAGTGGTCTATAACGAATGTAAGGCTGCGATGGAACTGGCCAATACCAAGGGCGAGGCGAACATGGCCCCGCTGCTGGTTGGCGAGACCGAGGATGACATTGAGAAACTGAAGAAGGTGCGCGACAAGGTGAATGCCGAGTGGAGCGACCATCGCGAGAAGCTCTATCAGGATAAGCTGCAGGAGATCGAGGATGCCCACAATATCTGGATGGCCGACCGTGTGGAGGAGACGCTCACCCGTTTGCAGGAAGATGCAGCCCACAATTCGTATTCAGACCGTTCGATGAGGCTGGATTATAATGAAGATGAGTAGTGATGGAGTGTAAATAAAACAGATGGAATCATGGTAAGAGTATCAATTAGAGAAGACGAGGTCAAGCAGGTCGTCATGTTGGGAGGCTTTCTCGACACGCCGTCGACACCTGAGGTAGAAAAGGCGCTGACACCCCTTTTGGGGAGTGTCGGCAAGGACGTGGTCATCGACTGCATTGAATTGGACTATATCGCTTCGAGTGTACTGCGCCTTTTGCTCGGGATTCTGAAGAATGCCAAAAAGGGCGGGCACCACGTGTATATCAAGAATATCGAATCCAACATCCGTGAGGCATTCCAGCTGACCGGATTCCTCAATCTCTTCGAGCAGTTGTAATCATTAACGAGTGGAGTGGGAGAGTATTACCAATCTTTCGCCAACAGGCTGACCCGGAGGGTGATGCTGGCTTTGCTGGCAACACTGGTAGTCATAGCCAGCATCATCATTGGGATCACCTTCAGCGTTGTCAAGAACGCGACAGACGAAAGGTACGAGTCTGTCATGAACTTGGTCGATGAGAAACTGGAAAGGATTCTCGCCACCGAGGAGCTGTGTGCCAGGAATGTCATCGACGAGGTGTCCTATTGGCTGGACTCCCCCGAGATGATGATGCAGTCGTTGGAGAACGAGATTAAGCTGAACAACTATATCGAGGGCTACTTCATCGCTTTCGAGCCTGATCACTTCCCCCAGTACGGACGATGGTTCGAGATCTATATGAACCAGAATACAGACGAACATGCGAGGAACATCGGCTCGCCCGATCATGACTATCTGAACGAAGAATGGTACTCCAAGGGCAAGGAGTCGAAGAACGGCTTCTGGACGGATCCTTATTTCGATGATATCGGACAGAACGACAATATCTGCTCGTTTGTCATGCCCCTCTACGATAAGAAAGACTCGATTGTGGGCGTTTTCGGTGCCGATATGTCGCTGAAATGGCTTGCCAATGAGCTGAAGATCATCAATACCGACACCTATCATAGCGGCGCGCTGAAGAACATCGACAACAAGGATTATAGTTTCTATACCTTTATCATCAACCGTGACGGCACTTTCATCGCGCATCCCCAGTGGGAAAGAGTGATGAAAGAGAACGTGCTGTCGTACATTGATCAGCACAATGAGCACGACATGCAGATTATTGCCGACATGATACAGGGTAAGGAGGGCAAGACCTCGATGGTGATCGACGGCTTGTGGGCGAACGTGTATTACTCCCAACTGGAGTCTACTAACTGGTCGATGGCCATCGTCGTTCCCATGAGTGCCATTTGGCTTCCCGCACTCTCACTGATCAGTCTGCTGCTGCTGGTCATGGTCATCGGTCTGGTGGTCATCTATTTCTTCTGCCGCTCGAATATCCGTCAGGTGGTCAGTCCCCTGAATGCGCTGGCCGATTCAGCCGACGAGGTGGCCAAGGGAAACTTCGATGCGCCCCTGCCTGATATCGAGCGCAAGGATGAGGTCTGCAAGCTGCGCGACTCGTTTGCCGCCATGCAGCAGTCACTCGAGCAGTATATGCAGGACCTGAAGGAGCAGACGGCCAGGGAGGCGGCCTTCGAGTACGAGCTCGACGTGGCCGGAAAACTGCAGATGTCGATGATACCCCACACCTTCTCCGAGCGTAGCGACATCGACCTCTGCGGATATCTTAAACCCGCCAAGAGTATCGGCGGTGACCTGTATGACTACTTCATCCGCGACGACAAGCTGTTCTTCTGCATCGGCGACGTGAGTGGCAAGAGTTTACCGGCAGCTCTGCTGATGGCAGCGACTCACTACGTGTTCCGCATTACCTCGGGGCATCAGAACGACCCGAAGCGGATAGTGGAGATCATGAACGATCTTCTTTCCGAAGGCAACGATGAATTGATGTTCTGTACTTTCTTCCTAGGCGTACTCGACTTGAAGACGCATCTGCTGAAGTACTGTAATGCTGGTCATGAATGCCCCATACTCATTTCCTCAGAGGTCAATAGGATTCCTGTAGAGTGTAATCTCGCACTGGGACTGGGAGAGGACTTCGTCTACAAGTCGGAGGAGATACAGCTCGCGCCGGGTAATGTGCTCCTGCTCTATACTGACGGTCTGAAGGAGGCTGCCAACGAGGAATTGAAACTTTTCGAGAAACAGCGTATGAAGGCCTCGTTGCAACAGCTCGTCGACAAGGGACAGACTGCCGCTGCCCGCGACTATGTCCAGCAACTCGTCGACGATGTGGCCGCCTTCGTCAAAAAGGCGCCCCAGTCAGACGACCTCACCTTGATGGCTATCGTCATCAAGCCAACGAAATAACAAATCACTACCCTAAGGTGATGTTATCGACGTCGATGGATTCATGGAGGAAGATCTGGGCTGACTCCTTGAACTTGTCGGGGTTCTCGGTGGTGAGGTAGTGTACCTGGCCTTGGCGGGAACAGCGGCTGGCCATCTCGGGGTGGCGCTCAAGGTAGTCTTTCAGGCTGTCGGCCACGTATTCGCCCTGGGGGACTACGCGCACGCCTGAAGGGAGGTATTTCAGGATTTTCGGCATGAGAAGCGGATAGTGGGTGCAGCCGAGGATGATGGCATCGATCTGAGGATCGAGGCGCATAATCTGGTCGATACGCTTCTTGACGAAATAGTCGGCTCCGGGGGAGTCGGCCTCGTTGTACTCGACGAGGGGTACCCAGAAGGGGCAGGCGACACCGGTGACCTCGATGTCGGGGTGGAGCTTGCGGATCTCGAGGGCGTAGCTCTCGCTGCGGATGGTGCCCTCGGTGGCGAGCACGCCCACGTGGCGGCTCTGCGTGAGGCTGCCGATGACCTCGGCGGTGGGGCGGATGACGCCCAGCACGCGGCGCTCGGGATCCCACTTCGGCAGGTCGTTCTGCTGGATGGTGCGCAGGGCCTTGGCGGAGGCGGTGTTACAGCCGAGGATGACGAGGTGGCACCCCATCTCGAAGAGCTTCACCACGGCCTGGCGCGTAAACTCATAGACCACGTCGAACGAACGTGGTCCATAGGGTGCACGGGCGTTGTCGCCCAAATAAAGATAGTCGTATTCGGGTAGCAGCTGGCGGATGCCATGCAGGATGGTGAGGCCGCCGTAACCGCTGTCGAAGATGCCGATGGGGCCGGGGCTACTTGAGAGCATCTTGTACGAGCTGGTTGATGTCCTCGCCCATGGAGGGGTTGATGAAGGGCAGGGCCTTCTGATCGGTATCGACGATGAAGGCGTAGCCACGCTCGCGCCCGATCTTGCCCAGCGCCTCGATGAGGCGGATGCGCAGCGGGGCCATGGCCTGCTGCTCGGCCTCTGACAGCTCTTCAAGGCTCTTCTGGCGGAAGGCGATGTTACGCTCCATCAGCTCCTGAAGCTCCGTCTGGCGCTTCTGAAGGATGGTCTTGGGGAAGTCGCGCTGACCGTCGAGGAACTCCTCGTACTTGCGGTTGAACTCGTCCTCGACGCGCTTCGTCTCGGCCTGATACTGGGCGCGGAGGTCGGACATCTGCTTCTCGACGATGGCGTAGTCGGGCATCGACTTCAGGGCTGCCTCGTAGCTGAGATAGCCGAAAGAGAATGGTTTGTATTCCTGCGCCTGTACAGTGAATAGTGAATAGTGAAGAGTGAATAGTATGACGATCACTCTTAAATATAAAAACGTTTGATTCTTCATATTTTGCATAATGATATTATAACGATAAACTATTCCCTATTCATTATTCACTATTCACTATTCACTATTCACTCCTACTTCAGACCGAGCTTTGCCTTGACCTGTGCTGTAACGTCGGTAGAGAGTGTAGAGCTGATGTAGAGCTGCGAACCGAGTTCCATGATGTAGACATAGCCTCCGTCCTTGCCGATGGCGTTGACAGCTTCCATCACCTTTGCCTGGATAGCCTGCATCTTCTCGGCAGATGCCTTCTGAAGTGCCTGCTGATTGTCCTGATAGCTCTGCTGGATCTTCTGATACATCTCCTGCAGCTCGGTCTGACGGCGCTGCTTGATGTTCTCAGGCAGGTTTGCCTGCTCCTTGTCGAAGGCCTCACCCTTCTTCTGCAGCTCGTCCTGCATTGACTTCAGATCAGCCTCATACTGTGCCTGGAGGGCATCGATCTCAGTCTTGGCCTTGTTGTATTCAGGCATGGCCTGGATGATCTCCTGGGTGTTGACGTGGCCGAACTTGGCCTGAGCGTTGGCGGTGGTGAAACCGCAGATAGCGCAAATAGCGCAAATGATAATCTTTTTCATCTTAAATATATAATGTTTAATGTTTAATATCCTAATTTCCTGAGGATCTCGGTGGAGATGTCGATCTTGGGCGAGCCGAAGATGATGCCGGTATCGCTGGCACGGTCGAGCACCAGCTGATAGCCTCGCAGATCGGCCACATCCTTCACGGCGTTGTAGATCTCTTCCTGGATGGGCGACATGAGGGCGGTGCGCTTCTTGAAGAGCTCGCCTTCGGGGCCGAAGTACTGCTTCTTCAGATCGGCGGCCTGCTTCTCTTTCTCGACGATGGCATCCTGGCGCTGCTTCTTCTGCTCCTTGGAGAGGAAGACCACCTCGTTCTGATAGTTCTTATAGAGGGTCTGCGCCTCGGTGGTGAGGGCATCGACCTCTGCCTGCCACTGCTTCGACACCTGACTGAGCTGCTCGTTGGCGCGCTCGTAGGCTGGGATATTCTTCAGGATGTACTCCATGTCGATGAGGGCAAACTTCTGTGCGCTGACAGAAGTGAAAAGTGAAAAGTGAAAAGTGAAAAGTGCTGTCAGCACCATCGCTTTCCAAATCACATTCCCACTGCTCATGTGGCTATAAAATAAAAATTTTTTCATATAACTCTTAATTCTTAACTCTTAACTCTTAATTCTTAACTCTTAACTCTTAACTCCCTTTAGAATTCCTGTCCGAGGATGAAGTGGAAATTGCTGCCGCCGCGATTGGTGGCTCCACTCTGGTTGGTGTAGACTTCATCGAAGCCGTAGGCCCAGTCGATACCCATCAGACCTACCATCGGGAGGAAGATGCGCACGCCAAGACCTGCTGAGCGCTTCATCTTGAAGGGATTGAAGTCGCTGGCGTTGGCCCAGGCATTACCTGCCTCGAGGAATCCGAGTCCGTAGATGGTGGTGTTGCCCAGCATGAAGGGGTAGCGCAGCTCGAGCGTGAAGCGGTCGTAGGCGTAAGAGTTGTACGACGAGATGCTGCGCCCGTTCATCATCTGCTCGTAGGCAGAGGAGTAGGAGAGTGAGCCGTTCTCGTAACCGCGAAGTCCGATGGTCTCTTCTGCATATCCGTAAGAGTAGCCGCTCATACCGTCACCTCCGACGTAGAAGGTCTCGAAAGGTGAGCGCTTGTCCTGGTTGTAGGCTCCGAGGAATCCCATCTCGACGCGGGTCATGAGCACGAAGCACTTCTGACCGTTGGTGAGCGCCGTGAACGAGCGGTGCTTGAACTTCCACTTGTGATACTCAATCCAGCGGTAAACCTCCTGCAGCTCGTCCTCGTAGGTGAGCGAGTTGGGGTTCTTGGCCAGCGTGGAGTAGTCTTTCTTGTCCATGAGCGACCAGGGTGGCGTGAGCGTCACTGAGGCGCTAAACTCTGATCCTCGGCGGGGGAAGAGCTGGTTGTCGGTAGAAGTACGCGACAGCGTGAGGCCGAGGTTGATGTTGTTACAGTTGCCGTTGTGGATATAGAAGTAGCTCCAGTCGCGCAGCATATAGCGGGTGTAGCCGAGCTGTGCGGAGAACTGGAAGTAGTCGTCAGGCCAGCGCAGGCGCTTTCCCCATCCCAGTGAGGCTCCGAAGACGGTCATCGTCTTGTCTTTGTCGAGCATCGACTCGTAGTTGTAATAGTAGTTGTTGTACGAGCCGTAGCCGTAGTTGTACATCGCGTAGTTGTTGTAGAACGAGTTGTTGCGGTAGTAGCTCGAGATGTCGCTCTGCTTTGAGAAGAAGGCGCCGACATTGAAGCTGTTGGGTCGCTTGCCGCCAAACCAGTTGGTACCGTAGTTCATGCTCAGCGAACTGTAGTAGGAGCCGTTGGTCTGGAAGCTGAATCCGAGCTGCTCGCCATCACCGTATGGGAGGATGCCTCGGTGGAGCTTGTTCTTGCCGAAGAGGTTGCGGATGGAGAAGTTGTTGAACTTGATACCCACCTTACCGATGATACCCGTCTGTCCCCATCCGAGTGAGAACTCCAGCTGGTCGTTGTTCTTCTGCTCGAGCGTCCAGTTGATGTCGACGGTACCGTCCTCGTAGTTGGGCTTCACATCGGGAGTCACCTTCTCAGGGTCGAAGAATCCCATGGAGGCGATATCACGGGCAGAGCGCTGCAGGGCTTCCTTGTTGAAGAGGTCGCCTGGCTTCGTGCGGAGCTCACGGCGCACCACTTCCTCGTAGAGGCGGTCGTTACCCCAGATGGTCACGCGGTTGAGGTGTGCCTGGGGACCCTCGGTGATGCGCATCTCGATATCGATGGAGTCGTTGTCGATGTTCACCTCGACGGGCTCGATGTTGGAGAACACGTAACCGTTGTTGTAGTAGTAGTTTCCGGCAGCGTCGTCGTCTTCGCGCAGGCGCTTCTCGATATGACGCTGGTTGTAGACGTCGCCGCGCTTCATGCCGAGGACAGCGTTCAGATAGTCGGTGGTGACTACGGTGTTGCCCACCCACGTGATGTTGCGGATGAAGTACTTGTCGCCCTCATCGAGCTTGACGTAGACATCGACGTGCTTGTCGTCGTAGGGCGATACGGAGTCGACGATGATGGTGGCGTCGCGGAATCCCAGCTCGTTGTACTTCTCGATGAGCTTCTGCTTGGCCTCCTTATAGCGCTCGTCGGTGAACTTCTTCGACTTAAAGAGGTTTGTGAGCTTGCCCGACTCGTGGATCTTGCCGAAGGCACCCTTGCTGAAGAGCGATCCCTTGATCTTGCTGTCCTTCAGCTTTTCGTTGCCCACGAAGATGATCTTGTGAACTTTCATCTTGGCCTTCTTGTCGATATTGACATCGAGGATCACTTCGTTGGGTTTCTCGCCGTCGCGCTGCACAATGTCGATCTCGGCGTTCTTGTAACCTTTCTCGTCGAAGTATTTCTTGGCGAGGATCTTGGCACGGTCGACGATGTTACGCGTGAGGCTCATGCCCTTGACCATACCCAGTTTGGACTCCATGTCGTCGCGCTCGCCCTTCTTGATACCGTGGTAGTAGATGGCAGTGATGCGCGGGCGCATGCCGAGATGGATACACAGATAGATCTTGCTGCCCACGATAGAGTCGGCCGTGATGCTGACCTTCGAGAAGAGTCCGTTGCGCCAGTAGCGCTTCACGGCCTCGGTGATCTGTGAGCCTGGTATCTCGATCTCCTGTCCGACGGTGAGTCCGGAGAGTCCTGCGAGCACATAGTCCTCGTAGCCCTCGACACCCTCGACGGCGATGCCTCCAATCTGGCAGGTGCGCGGCGTGCCGGCATAGGAGATGTCGGGATTGACGATCTTATCCTGGGCAGCGAGGCTTAAAGGTAAAAGGGTAAGAAGGTAAAAAGGTAAAACCCATTTTACCATACCTAATACCTTATTTATATATATATTGAAAGTCACTTTCTTTCTCCCTTTTACTGTTTTTTACCTTTTTACTTTTTTACCTTTTCATCCTCCTCTACCTGGGCCTCGGTCTTTCCGAAGCGGCGCTGGCGGCTCTGATAGCTGAGGATGGCCTTGTAGAGGTCGTCCTCCATGAAGTCGGGCCAGTATGTGTCGCAGAAGTAAAGTTCTGAATAGGCTATCTGCCAGAGCAGGTAGTTGGATATGCGCAACTCGCCACCTGTGCGGATGAGCAGCTCGGGATCGGGCATGAAGCTCGTCCAGAGGCGGTCGCTGATGGTCTGCTCGGTGATTTCGTCGGCATTGAGCTTTCCGTCTTTGACTTCCTGGGCTATCTGACGGGTGACGCTCGACAGTTCCAGACGTGAGGAGTAGCTTAGCGCTACCACCAGCGTCATGCCGTCGTTGTTGGCCGTCAGGTCTTCCATATAGTGGATCTTCTTCTGCACGCTCTCAGGCAGGCTTGCCAAGTCGCCCACCATTCTGAACTTGACGTTGTTGTCGCTGAAGAGCTCCATCTCCAGGAAGTTGAGAACCAGCCCCATGAGCGCCTCGATCTCGTAGGCAGGACGTTTCCAGTTCTCTGTGGAGAAGGTGTAAAGCGTGAGGTATTTCACCCCCAGGCGTGAACACTCTGCGGTAATTCTCGTCACTGTGTCGAGACCGGCCTTATGTCCAAAAGTACGATCCAGCCCTCGCTCGGTAGCCCAGCGTCCGTTGCCGTCCATGATGATGGCAATGTGCTGAGGAATGCGGTCCATGTCCAAAAGTTCTTTCATATATATCTTAATTCTTAACTCCTAATTCTTAACTCTTAATTCTTCATTCTTCATTCTTAACTCTTCACTCCTTATGGCAAGTCTTGCACTTGGCCCAGAGATCGTAGGTGAGTGCCACTTGTAGCACACTGTAGCAGTCGGTGTTCTTGAAGAGTCCGCTGCTCTCGATGCCGTAGACATCCTTCCGCCCGTCGAGGTTATCGCTCATCGTGAAGCGCATCACCCACTCAGCCGTGAGGTTCAGCCGCTGGCCGATCTTGTATTTCACGCCTGCTCCAATGGGCAGGTTGAAGGTCATCCCCTTGTGCTCGCCGCCATACCAGGTGGCGCCTATTCCCATGGTGACGAATGGTGTGAACCGTCGCGCACCCCGGTATTCCTCGCCTGTGCCGTAGGCCCAGAAGTTATACTCAAAGCGCAGGTCTGCCTCTGTGATGCCATGACTGAACTCATAGCGCTCGATGGGGTAGTGCGTCGTCACATTGTCGGTAGAGCCTTTGATCTTGCCCATGCCGATATCCAGTGCAGCGGCCATCCTCGGGTTCATGCGGTACTTGGCCACGAGTGCTCCCCAGGGCTGCATACCCTTCAGGATGCTGCTGTTGAAATCGCCCACGTAGGTCACCAGTCCGGCGCCTGCTCCCAGTTCCAGCCTGTACTCAGGCTCTTCCTGGGCATGGGCGGCCACTGAGGCTGCCATGAAGAGAACGGCTGCCAACAGTTTTCTCACGTCACTCAATCTTTATGCCGCGCCACGCTTCACCCGTGTCGCGCGCGTAGATCCAGATGTACTCAAAGTCGGAGAAGGCGATGAAATCTTTCGAATCAAAGCCCTCAGGCAGGGTATAGGCCTTGGAGGTCTTCCAGGTGATACCTTTATCGCGGCTCTGGTAGATTTTCTTGTCGCTACCGATGGCGAGGATGAGTCCGTTGTAGTAGAGCAGGCTGATATGCTCCAGCTTCGGCAAATAATAATCGTTGCGGGGGTCGGAAGGGATCTGTACCCACTTGCAGGGATCGTAATCGTAGCCGAACTCTGCTATCTTGCGCCATACCACGCTCTCTGTCTTTTCTTTCTCGCAGGAACCCACCATCAGCTGATAGTCGGTGGAGTCGTTCACCCCGAAGGGTATTGATACGAAGGCAGAGCTTTGCGTCGGCAGCAGGCTGGCATCGCCATCGACACTATCGGGTACCCACGTGGCTCCGTCGTCTTTGCTCACCATGATCTTGTTGTCATAATCGAAGGCATAGGCCTCGACGGTTCCTTCGCCGATGAATTTACGAAGTTCTTCTTTTGCCATGATATCCTCCCACTCATCGGCATCATCGCCGTAATCTGGCAGTTCATCGAGTGTCACCCGCTCCCACTGCATCGTGCTGTTGTCGTACTGACGGACGTTCACCTCCACGGTGTAGGAGCGATAAGCCTTGAGGTCGGAGGTATATACCTCCAGCACACGGGGCTTTGAGAAGTCGATGGAGTCGGTGCTGCGATAGAATGACAGGGTGTCGCCTACGAACGACTTGATCATGATCTGACCGTTGTTCTTGCTGCTGATAGTGGCCAGCACACGCTTCGTGTCACAGCCATAAGGCAGAGAGTCGACATTGTAGATCTCGTAAGTCTCTTGATTGATGGTGAACGGTACGGGATTCGCCAATGTTTTCTTGATGACAGTGTCTTTGCCTGCCTTCGTCGTGGAATGTACGAGGCGGTTGATGCTTGTCAGCCTGAACCCCGTTATGGCCATATCGTCGTAAACAACTGCGCTGCTATTGTCGTCGCTGTTCATACATGAGGTATAGAGCACGACACATGTCAGGGCGGCGCAGAGCGCATGAATATATCTTTTCATCGAGTTGAAATTCAATTTTATCGCAATTTGGCTGCAAATTTACTCACATTTCTGCAAATTCCGAACTTTTTCACCTTATAATTAAAGAAAATATGTTATAAATTGATGGAATTTAAGTAAGTTTAGGGTTTTCTGACTAAAAAAAGGGCGCGGTATGAATCACTCACCCCGCGCTCCTTTCAACGGATGTTAGTATTAACCAAGGTAAAAACACTTAGTATCGTTGCCACAGCAACAGTTGCTAACACGACCGTTGTTTGAAAATCTAATAACATAATCTTTACCTTAAAAAATCTATTAACTACTAACCTAATGAATATAAATAAATAATCTCACGATTACGTGGTGCAAAGGTACGGAGAAATTAAGAATTAAGAGTTAAGAGTTCAGAAAATATCTCCGAAGCTGATGGCTTTTTGACCTACATCAAAAAAGATTGGCCACGCCAAATGCGCAGCCAATCTCATTAATTATAGAGTATTTTTAGAGTTTCGGGCCTGCAGCGACGAGAGCCTTACCAGCCTCGTTGCCCTCGTACTTCTTGAAGTTCTTGATGAAGCGGGCAGCCAGATCCTTTGCCTTCTCCTCCCACTCATCGCGGTTCTGATAGGTATCGCGAGGATCGAGGATGCCCCATGCCACACCGTTGAGCTGTGTAGGAACCTCGAAGTCGAAGTAAGGAATCTTCTTGGTAGGAGCGTTCAGGATGTCACCGCCCAGGATGGCGTCGATGATACCACGGGTATCCTTGATAGAGATACGCTTGCCAGTACCGTTCCAACCTGTGTTCACGAGGTATGCCTTGGCACCGCTCTTCTCCATCTTCTTCACGAGTTCCTCAGCATACTTGGTGGGGTGCAACTCGAGGAATGCCTGACCGAAGCAAGCAGAGAATGTAGGAGTAGGCTCGGTGATACCGCGCTCTGTACCTGCCAGCTTAGCTGTGAAACCAGAGAGGAAGTAGTACTTCGTCTGCTCAGGAGTCAGGATAGATACTGGGGGCAGTACGCCGAATGCATCAGCAGAGAGGAAGATCACGTTCTTAGCCTCTGGACCAGCGCTCTTGCCGTTTACCTTCTGGGCAATCTTCTCGATGTGGTTGATAGGATATGATACACGAGTGTTCTCGGTAACGCTCTTATCAGCGAAGTCGATCTTACCAGCCTCGTCAACAGTTACGTTCTCGAGCAGGGCGTCGCGACGGATAGCGTTGTAGATATCAGGCTCGCTCTCCTTGTCGAGGTTGATAACCTTAGCGTAGCAACCACCCTCGAAGTTGAATACACCCTCGTCGTCCCATCCGTGCTCGTCGTCACCAATCAGCAGACGCTTAGGATCGGTAGACAGCGTGGTCTTACCTGTACCA
>JAEEGG010010318.1_pt1 | contig 20651 bp, 7 predicted proteins | sample 9134161 | NCBI WGS metagenome assembly JAEEGG01 (sample SAMN16246543, study PRJNA631951) | gut metagenome | biome: gut microbiome; feature: rumen; material: CR-attached | host: Bos | place: Iran: Karaj | collected 2018-10 | reverse complement strand
CTTGTAATCTTCTGCAACCTTTACAGCAAGCGAGCCCTTTCCAGCTCCCGGTGGTCCCAGGAAAATAAAATTATTCATGTTATACTCCTTAAAAAAATGTATAAATATTATATAACATCAATCTAAAATTGACAATTTTAATTCTGCTCAGGTGAATAATTCTGTGCAGTTTCCAGAACGCTGAAGAAGGCTGGTTTGCATTCGTATTCTTTTTCGAAAAGAAGAGGGCGCTGCTGGCGGTTCATGTCGTCGCTGTTGTTGCGGATCCAGGAAACTTCGTCCTTTGTGCCCCAAAGTGTAACACCCGAGATTCCATTGCGGCCCGGCTGTTTTCTGTTTTTTAAGAACATCTGGAAATATTTTGCATAGCGGTCGGCAAGCTGCTCCTGAGAAATGAGGCGGCCTCCAAAAGCAATTTCGAGCTCTGTTACCTGAACATCAACCCCTAAAGAAAGAAATTGATTTACTGCTTTTTCATAATCGGCAACAGCAGGGTAGGTCATGCTAACATGAGACTGCATTCCTACAACATCAATTCGTGCCTGTGGATCTGCCTGAATGTCCTGAACGATTTTGCAGATTGCTCTTGTTTTTGCAGGAGAGTAGCAGGAATAATCATTGTAGGCAAGCTGAACATCGGCAGGAGCATATTTGTTTGCAAAGCGGAAGGCATTTACAATAAAGCTGTCGTCTCCATAAATTGAATACCATGGGCTTGAAGTGCGCAAAGGATTGTCTGCCCAGTTTCCGTCGGTACAGGCTTCGTTTACAACATCCCATACTACGATTATGCGTTTGCCGTCATTGTTTTTTTCTTCCCAGTCTTTTACAAATTCCAGAACCGTTTTTATGTACCATTCCTGGCGTGCTGTCATTTCGTCTTTTTCTACATATGGTTCTCTTCCATCGTAATTTTTCTTAAAGAACCATTCCGGAGTCTGATTATGCCATACAAGAACATGCCCTCTCATAATCATGTTGTTCTGTTTTGCAATACCAAGGATTTTATCAAGACGGCTGAATCCTGCCAAAGAGTGTGGAACTTGATATGTGTATCCGTTTTCGGCAACAAAGTCGTCGGTAGAAGTTGGTCTGCTCCAGTTAAAAATAAAGTCTGGCTTACATTCATTTTCGCAGGTAAAACAGTTTGCCTGATGGCTCACACCCTTCATAACTGCATTGCTTGTAAGCTGATTTTCTGGAACAGCAAATCCAAAGTAATCAAAATATTTTGTATATTCATCCTTAAGCCCCGGAACATCAGTCCATCGAGGTTGAGCAGATTCCTTAGAAGCCGAAACCTTTTTTACAGGAATCTGAGGCTGCGGTTTAGCCTTAACCGGCGTACAAGAAATCAAACCTCCCAAAGCCAATAAAACAATCCCCATCGTTTTAATTTTATTCATCACAAAACTCCATATTTTTGATTTTCTTCTATATATTTGTAACAGATTATTTAGTAAAAAACAATTAAGAAAATATCAGATAATTGAATAATCTTCTATGGTATATTGTTCCCTTAACTATTGTTTTTTACTATAATAAACGGCATGGCAACACAATATAAACAAATCGACGCGCAGACTCTTGAAAATCTGCTTTATTTGTCAAGACTTTCTCCGGAAAGTACAGATATGGAAACTCTCAAAAAACAGGTTGATGATATTGTTGGATATTTCGAGATTCTTTCAAAATATGATGACAGCGAAAATCCATATGACGCATACCCAACCACAACTGCCGATGCTCTTCGTGACGACACAGTTGTAGAAGGACTTGATATGCCCGACGTTAAAAAAGTTTCAAAAGACTTTATGGACGGCTACTTCCAGGTACCAAAAGTACTCGGGGAGGGTGCATAATGTTTTATACAATAGAAGAAACACGCGCTGCATTAAAAGCTGGAAAAACTACAAGTACTCAGTTGTTCGAGAGTGCAGTTGAAACTTTCAAAAAAGACGCATCAGCTCCAATCCCTCTTAATGCATTTATAGAAATGTACGAGGATTCTGCAGAAAAAGCAGCTGCTGCCGACAAAGAAATTGCAGATGCACGTGCTGCCGGAGCCGACGCTTTGGACAAGCTTTTTGCCGAAAAACCATTGCTTGGTATTCCATTTGCAAACAAAGATAATATTAACTCAAAGGGCCATCGCCTTACTTGTGCTTCAAAAATCCTTGAAGGCTATGTTGCTCCATATAATGCTACAGTAATCGACCGCCTTGAAAAAGCAGGTGCAATTCCTCTTGGCCGCTGTAATCAGGATGAATTTGCAATGGGTTCTTCAACAGAATATTCCTGCTACGGACCAACACGTAATCCTATAAACCGCGAGTTTGTATCTGGTGGATCTTCTGGTGGTTCAGCTGCTGCCGTTGCCGCAAATCAGGCTTTGTTCGGACTTGGTACAGAAACTGGTGGTTCAGTTCGTCTTCCTGCAAGCTACTGCGGAATCTACGGACTTAAAACAACTTACGGAGTTTTGAGCCGCTGGGGTGTTGTTGCTTATGGTTCATCTCTGGATCAGGTTGGTATTTTGGGCCACACACCTGCAGACATTGCAGAACCTTTAAGCCTTATGTGTGGTGTAGATTTTTATGATGACACTTCTGCCGACTTGCCTGATGCAGACAAACTCAAAAATCTTACAGCACTTTCTGATGATGAATTTAAATCACTTAAAATAGCAATTCCAAAGCAGTTCCTTAAAACTGATGGTGCAGATCCTGATGTTGTAAAATGCTTTGAAGATACACGCGCATGGTTCACAAGCAAGGGAGCCACAGTAGAAGAAGTTGACCTTCCAATCCTCGATGCTTCAATTGCCGCATACTATGTAATTGCTTTATCAGAGGCTGCAAGTAACCTGAGCCGCTTTGATGGAATCCGCTATGGACGCCGTGTAGATAATGGCAAGGGTTACGATGAACTTTATGTAGACACTCGTTCTGAAGGTTTTGGGCCGGAAGTAAAACGCCGAATTATTATTGGAAACTACGTTCTTTCTGAACAGTTCTCAGGCGACACTTATAAAAAAGGTATGACAGTTCGTGCCCGCATCCAGAAAGAAGTTGCAGCCGTTTTTGAAAAGTACGACATCATCTTGTGTCCAACTTGTCCAACAGCTGCATTCAAGCTTGGTTCAAAGGTAGACAATCCTCTGGAAATGTATCTTTCGGATTTGTACACAACCTTTGTAAACCTTGCCCGCATTCCTTCAATCAACGTTCCAGCCGGCCGCACTTCTGCCGACGGAATGCCAATTGGTATGCAGTTTGCCGGAGCCATGTTCAGCGAAGCCAAAATCATGCGTCTTGCCCAGAATTGGGAAAATGACCACAAGGACTGCGGAATTCCGGTTAAGGAGTAATTGATGAACAGATTTAATATTGGCGACAGCTTTGAAACTACAGTTGTTGCCGTAACAGATACAACAGTTTTTGTGGACCTTAGTGCAAAGAGCGAAGGTGTAATCGACGTTGCAGAGTTTAAGGATGACCAAGGAAACGTTAGCGTAAAAGAAGGTGATAAACTCAAGGTTTACTTTACCGGCGATTTCCACGGCGAAATGCGTTTTACAACAAAAATCGGTGGAAGCGATGCTGATGATACAATGCTTGAAAATGCCTGGAAGGGCGGAATCCCTGTAGAAGGTCACGTAGAAGCCGAAATCAAAGGTGGCTTTGAAGTAAAAATCGGTGGAAAGCGTGCCTTCTGTCCATATTCACAGATGGGATTCAAAGATAAAAAAGAACCTGCATATTATGTAGGCCGTACACTCAGCTTTATAATCACAGAATACAAAAATGACGGACGCGATATCTTAGTAAGCAACCGCAAAATTGGCGAAAGTGAATATGCCGAAAACTTGGGCAAGCTTGCAACTCAGATTACAGAAGGAGCTGTAGTAAGCGCAACTGTAGAAAGCATCGAAAAGTTTGGTGCCTTTGTAAATGTTTTGGGCTTCCGCGCACTTCTTCCAATCAGCGAAATGTCTTTTGACCGCGTAACCGATGCCGGCGAAATCGTAGAACCTGGTCAGGAAATCACAGTAAAAGTAATTCATACAGACTGGAAAAATGAACGAGTAAGCGTAAGTCTCAAAGTTCTTATGAAGGATCCTTGGGAAGCCGCCGGTGCAAGATTCCCTGTTGGTTCAAAGCAGGAAGGAAAAATCAGCCGCATTGCAGAGTTTGGTGTTTTTGTAAACATCGCCCCTGGAATAGACGGCCTTGTTCACATAAGCGACCTTGAGGATGTAAGTGCCAACACAAATCTTCGCAAGGTATACAAGGTTGGCCAGAGCATGAGCGTAGTTGTCGAAAAAATCAACGCCATGGAAAAACGCCTGTCGCTTAAACCAGCCAGCTCTGTAGAACAGGACGAATCCGCTGCAAAATACATGAGCGCCCAGGATGATGATGGAGAGACATATAATCCGTTTGCTGCGTTGTTGAAGAAGTAGTGCAAGGTAATCGCAGTGACATGCGAAATGTAGAAAAAACTTGACAGCAAACATCCTGCATGTTATATTAAAAGAAAGGAAGCGCCCGATTCATTGGGTCGTCTCCACGGTTAGCAAAAAGCCGCCCCGTATTCGAGACTAGGGCGGCTTTATTTATTTACTCATCTTTTTTTTCTAAAGTATGAGAGAACTGCTATAACAGTGCAGATTACTGTAGCAACACAAGTCACTAAAGCAATAACCAGTTCACAAGTCATATGCAAGCCTCCCTTAATCAAATTTCAGCACGAAGCTGATTGAGTCCGGGAGATGCCGCCTGAATCAGGCCCTTCCAATACTTAAATTATATATAGTTATATGTATAGTGTAAATATCTTAGGTGTTTATTTTGAAACAATATTTCCTATTTTTCTCAATGTTTTTGCAGTAGGACTTGCAAGATTGTTTTTGAGTTTGTACATAATATGTCGCGATACCCCCCCCCTTCTAATATCATTTTTCCCTTAAATCCGTTATAATTATTACCGATATTGAAGTGTAAAAATATATGATAACCCATAAAGTGTCCAAAATTTCAGGAAGAGAGTCTCAAAAATTATTCCGCCGCCTCGCCGTTGCGATTGTTTTGTTTTTGATTGCGCAGATGGGGTGGGCTCAGTCTACATATTATTGGGTTGGCAAAGGAACTGATAATAATTGGACAACAAATAAGAACTGGGATACAAATCCTGATGGAGATGGATTAAATGCATATCCGGGAGGCAATACAAGTGTCAACGAAGATATCGCATATATTATTGATAATTCAATTATTTATTTAAATTCCGAAACAGATTTTTATATAGGAATACTGCGAATAGCAAATGCTGAACAAACAGCTGAATTGCAATTGAATTTTAGTTCAGAAAAGAAACTGAACATAGGTACTTTTAACTTAGGAACTGAAGGCGATCATACACTTGCTAACACAAAAGGTAATTTAATTATATCTTCATCAAGTAATAACACCAATGTCATAATATCAGAATTTGATACTGGAAATCATGGAAATAATTATTTATATCTAGATAATATAAACTGTAAAGTTACACGCACTTTTTGGGTAGATTCAAATGGATATGCAACAACAATAGATGGTTCAGATCAAAGCACTTTCTCTCATCCTTCGGGCTCTGGAGGAACTTCTACAATTACTTTTGGTGAAGAAATAGTTCCAGAAGAAATAATTTCAGATGGAGGAATTACAGTCTCTACATCTGGGAATCCTCGTCCAGGAGCTGAAATAACAATCTCAATTAATACTCCAAATACAATTTATTATCAGGCAGCTATTACAGGTACAGAATTATATTGCATAGAAATTGATAGTAATCCAATTGTAACCTTAGATGACTCAATAACAGAAATATCTTCAGGAGTACACAATCTTAAAATTACTTTTCCAACTTCGATTGCACAGAATAATGGACTTTCTTTTTCTTTATATACAGATTCAACTGCTCAAACCCTGTTTAGAAACCTTATTTATTATACTCAAACTTTAAATGAAACTGTTTGGACTGGAGGTTCTTCAACAGATACTACAGATTGGAATGACCCAGACAATTGGTCTAATGGAGTTCCAACTGATGGAATGCAAGTTTCAATTCCCCAAATAGCAGGTGATTATTATTCAGTCATTTCAAGTAATACTGCAGAAAATCTTGTACTGACAATTGCAGCTAATGCATCATTAACAGTTGGTACTGGTGGAGCACTAAAAACAAAATCAATCAGAAATAATGGAACGCTTGCGGTTTCTGGTGGTGCAGTAAATTCAACCACAATTACGAATAATGAAAATATTAATTTATCGACAGGTTCAATTTCTTCATCAACATTCACAAACAATGAAACAATAACAATTACAGGTGGAAGCATTACCGCTTCTCAAAAAATCAACAGTTCCGCAAGTAAGATTGTTTATAATGCAACAGGAGAACAAACTCCTGTTTGGGGAAACAATTACCATAATCTTACCGTTGCAGCTGGCACTTCAATTGCATTTACCAATGCAACAACAATTTCTGGTACGGCAACAAATAACGGAACAATTACTATCAAGACAAACAATTTTAATGTATCTGGTAGTAAAACAAATGGTGCAAGCAGCAAGATAATTTATGAAGGTGTAAACACTGCTGGCTGGGGCAATTCATACCAGAATGTAGAAATAAAAAGTGATTCATCTATTACAATTAATACTAATACGACAGTTTCTGGTGAAATTATAAATAACGGTTCCATAACATTTTCAGGAGGAACATTTACTGCCGGTACAAAAACAAATAGAACTGGAAGTACGATAGTTTATGATGGCATAACTTCTCTTGTTTGGGGCGACTCGTACAAGAATCTTGTAATTAATAGTGGCGAAATAACCTTAAATGATATTTCAATTGCAGAAAATTTTACCAATAATAGCACTGTAATTATTCAAGGTACGACAGATGTTACTGGCGCCGCAACAAACAATGGCTCATTAACTATTAAAACAAATTCTTTCACACCTACGTCTGTAATTAATGAAGATGGAAGCTCTGTAATTTATGATGGTGCTATATCTTTGGTATGGGGTACCGAATATAAAAAACTGACAATTAACAGCGGAACATTAACTTTAAATGGTATAACAGTAGCTGAATCTTTCACAAACGACAGCACTGTAATAATTCAGGGAGCAACATCCTTATCTGGAACGGCAACAAATAATGGAACAATTACCTTTGGAGCTGCCACATTAAACGGAACTCCAACGTTTGCAAATGGTGATACAAGTACAATTAAATATGATGGCACAACATCTTTAATCTGGGGATCCGATTATAAAAATCTTGAAGTTGCAAGTGGCGGATTAACTTTATCTGCAGATTCGACAATTAATGCTTCGACAATTACATTTGATGGTTCTGTCAGTATCCCTTCAAATAAGCTTACACTTATTTCTCCGGTTATTAACATAAATAATGATATCGAAACTGGCGATTTGACTATTGCAGAAGGAATTGTAACTATTACCGGAAATAAGACTCTCACTGTAAATGGAAGACTTTCTCTTGGTTCCGCAGGTAATACAACTACAGTTCAATCTTCTTCTGGAACTCAATGGACCTTACATTGTACAGGTGAAAATAATCACAATATTACAAATGCAACAATCAAAGATTCAAATAATATTTCTGAACATAGCAGCACTTCATATAATCTGATTGCCACTTCCAGCACTGATGGTGGCAACAATACCAACTGGATTTTTGATGGTATCGAATATGTCTGGCAGGGTGGAACAACTGGTCATCTAAATGATTGGAACACAGCTTCAAACTGGAATCCTGCTTCAATTCCAGCTGCGGGTTCTACAATAAAAATCCCAAAAAATAAAGATTATTATCCAGAACTCTCAGCAAATCTGAACTTAACTTATAATTCTTCATATCCCGGCTCAATAACTATAGAAAAAGATGATGCCGCAACAAATCCAAATCATGGCAAACTTACAATCTCTGACGGAACTCTGACTGTTGGAATAATTACAAATAATGGCCTTGTAACATTCTCAGGAGGATCTCTTTCTGCTACAACAAAAGCAAATGGGACAGCCAGCACAATTGTTTATAACGGGACTTCAACTCCTGCCTGGTCTGACTCCTATGAAAATCTTGAAATTGCAGGAGGAACACTTACGCTTTCTTCTGCTATTATAGTCAACAACATTATAATTTCAAGTTCGGGTAAATTAGAGACAACTGCTGATATAACAGTAACCGGCAACTGGACAAATAATAATTCAACAGATGGATTTGTAGCAACCGGAGGAACAGTAACTTTTACCGGAGCAGATGTTGTTCTTAGCGGTGCTAATAAATTCAATTTTCTTGTAATTCAGGATTCTATACAAATAACCGGCAACAATGAAATTGCATCTCTTACTGCAAGTAATCTTGACGGAAAAACAATTACCTTTAATGCTGGAACAACTCAAACAGTAAATGGCAAAATCACTCTTTCTGGAACTGCAAATTCAGATGATAACCGGCTTGTTTTAAAATCTTCATCTGCGGGATCTGCCTGGACAATTAAATGTGCACAAACCGAAAATAATCATGATATAAAATTTGTTGAATTATTAGATTCAGCAAAATTGATTCAAGACGGAACTACACAATACAATCTTTTTGCGTTCCAAAGTAAAGACAGCGGAAACAACACAAACTGGAGCTTCCCGAATATGACCTATACCTGGGTGGGTGGGGCATCAGGAAACGAAAACTCATGGACAACAAAAGAAAACTGGTTTCCTCAGCTGGTTCCAACAAAGGGTTCTACAGTTAAAATTGATGTCTCTGCTAGTGGAAACTATCCTTCTTTACTTGCTCCAGTTGATATTAAAGATACATTTAATTCGATTGACTATGGAACAATTACAGTTGACGCCAATGCAGAATTTGATATTGCGGGGCAGGATCTTACAGCTGTTTCTATAACAAATAATGGAAAAGTAAAGCTTTACGGAACTCAAACTATTACTGCGACAATGTCAAATGGTGATTCATCTACCATTGAATATTATTATACAGATAGTACTACATCTTTAGGTTCCCTGAACTGGGATATTGGTTCTTCAGGTGAGAAAAAATACACAAATCTCATTATATCAAGAAAAGTTTCTTTAACTGAAAAACTGAATGTCACCGGTAAAATCACAATTAATGCCGATGCAAATCTGAATAATGAGAACAATTCTATAACTTTAGTAAAACTTGGGGATTATAATAGCGATCCAAAAATTCAGGCAGGAGCTGTCATCATAAAAACAGCGGATGCCATAACTCTTGATGATAATGCTTATGCCAAGAGCTTTGATTGTTATAGCGCTGTAAATCTTAAAAACATAAGTACAACAGAAACTCAAATTTACCGCGATGATGTAACTCTCTCTAAAGCTGAAACAACTTTGACGGCAAAAAATGCTTCATCTGAATATCAGACAATTGATTTTAAGAAAGACATTCTTGTTTCTGGAACTGGGTCAAAAACTCTTATTCTTGCTGCGAATACAAGTCTTTCAAATGCTGCAGCATCAATTGCCCCAAATGTTCAAACTCAAACTGGCACAACTTTTACAGCCTCTTCCAATACAACCACCTTCAAGGCTGATGTGGCGTTTGCAGACAATTCATTTAATGCAAATGATGGAACAGTTATTTTTACAGGCGCCGCCACAAGTTTAAGCGGAACCAATACCTTTAATAATTTTACTATCAGTGACACCGCGAAAGTAACTACGGCTGCTAATATCACAGTCACCGGCAACTGGACAAACAACAATTCAACAGATGGTTTTATCGCCACAGCAGGAACAGTAACTTTTACAGGCGCCAATCCTCCAGGAGGTCAAACCTCTGTTAGTCTTGCTGGTGAAAATAAATTTTATGATCTAAAAATCCAAGGTCCTGTTACAATTACTGGTAGCAATGAAATTACAAATCTCCTTAATGTTGATAGCGGATCACTTACAATAAATGCTTCTCTTACACTTAAGGATTTGTTGATTGCAAATAATGCAAATGCCAAAGTAACAACAGATTCTGATATAACAGTCACAGGCGACTGGACAAACAACAATTCAACAGATGGTTTTACAGCAAACGGAGGAACTGTAAATTTTACTAATAAAACTGGTGCTACTGAAACTGAACGCAAAAGTTATGCAGACCTTACAGGATCTAATACATTCTATAATCTCAGTTTAAATAGATGTCTAAACATTCATAATGACAACATAATCAAAAATAATTTTACTGCAATTAAACCAGAGCAAGGAGCTTTTGGAGAGCTTAAGTTTGCAAATAATTCGGAGCAAACTGTAAGAGGCCAAGTAACATTTAAAGGATTAGGTACTGGTGGTGGACAAAGACAGTCTGCATCTTGTATAACAGAAAACGGTACCTGGAAACTTAAATGTGAACAAACACAAAATAACCATATAATTCAATATGTAAATTTTAAGGGATGTAGTAATACTTCTGAAAACATTCTCATAGCAAAAAACAGTAGAGATACTGGTGGTAATCAACATATTGTATTTTTAGGTCTTGAGTATAGGTGGACAGGAAATACCAGTAATGCATGGAATGATCCTTCTAACTGGGCTTCTCAATTAGATGCAACCGGTCCTGTCTCTGTTCCAGAAAAAGGTTCAACTGTAATTATTCAAAAAGGAAATGATAATTATCCAATTTTACAAGAAAATTTGGACTTGAAGCTTTCAATTACAGAAGCTGCAACCACAACAGATTATGGAACAATTACAATTCAAGCTGCTGATGAAACAAATGTTCAAGGTTGTCTTGATTTAGCGGGCTATGATTTAACTGTACAAACAATTACAAACAATGGACTTGTGCGTTTGATTGGAGCATCAGCCCAGACAATCACCGGAAAGATGATAAACGGCACCGGTTCAACAGTTGAGTATTATTCTGGCACAAACGAAGACTCTGCAACCTTCCCATGGGATGGAGACGGTGGCAGTGAAACTCCAATTGCAGGAAAACAGTATGCAAACCTCATCATAAAAAAAACTATTTCACAATCAACTTCAAGTGGTGCCCAACTTATTGTTTCAGGTACAACGACAATTGCAACAGCCTCTGGGACAGTTGATTTAAGCAATGAAAATAATAGTTTTGGATCTTCTGTAATAGTAGGTACATCTAATTCTTCTGCAGCAGATGTAACCTTAAAAGCAAAATCAACTGAAACAATCACAATTGATAATAACGCTTATGCTTCAAGTCTTACTGTTCAAAGCCCTGTAGAACTTCAGAATGTAACGACAACAGGCAATCAGACATATAACGGAACTGTAACACTCAAAAAAGATGGTGGCATAATCCTTACAGCCAAGAATGCAACCGAAGGACTTCAGACTGTATTCTTTAAGGGAAATGTAAGCTGTTCTGATACAAATACAAAGAATCTTATAGTTGATGCAAAAACTAATGTTGACTGTGCTTCAATTACGACAACAGGAACTCAAGAATACAAAGCTATTATTACTCTAAATAAAAATTCAAAATTCGAAACAGGAACAACGGCTTCTGTTACTTTTGGCACAGACATTTCTGGAGCCGGTTACAAACTTATTATTAATACGCCAAACTTAATTTCTTCTATAGAAGCAGGAGATACTTCTGCAAATATAACTCTTGCTACACTTGAACTTTCTAGCAATACACAAATCAGTTCAACAAATGCTGCAGGAATTAATCTTAATGTTTCTTCAATTACAGGAACAAATAAGACTTTAACCTTTGGCGGGAACACAACGCTCTTTACATTAAAAGAGGGAATTACAATTACACCTGCAGTTGAAAATAATAAATCAATAAAATGTGCTGGTACTGCAACTTTTAATGGTGCCTTTACAAATACAAATGGTTCTCTTTCTGGTGATACAAATGCTACTCTTACTTTTGAAAAAGATTATTCTGGAACAGGAACAAGTGCTCTAACAGCAAGTAAGGGACAAACTATTTTCTATGGAAATGTAGATTTGTCTTCAACAGACTTTACACATTCTAGCGGAACAGTATATCTAAAAGCACCATCAGGTGCTGGAACTACCGTTGTTACCCTGAACACAGGATCAGGAAAAACATTTATTAATCTTAACCTGGAACGACTTGTACAAGTTTCTGGTACAGGAACAAATACAATAACCAATCTTGTGATAAAAGATTCTGTAGAGCTATTATGCGATAATACAATTGAAAATTTTACGGCAGATACTCCAGTTGACGGAACAGAGGGAGAGGGCCTTGATAATAAGACAATAACTTTTGCTGCTTCTAAACAACAAACGATAAACGGCTTACTCAAATTAAAAGGAAAACCGAATGCAGAAGGTGATACTAATAATCACAGGCTCTTACTTCGTTCAAAAACAACCGATTCTCCATGGATAATAAAATGTACCGCTTCATCCGACTCTAGCCACCAGATCCAAAATGTCGATGTTAAGGATTCAAATAACATCTCTAACACATCAGATGATCCGGGAACGGCTTACAACCTTTTTGCTATGAACAGCTGGGATAATGGAAATAACACAAACTGGAACTTCCCTGGCATGGTTTATAGATGGAGCACTACGGCTAACTCTTCCGATTGGAAAACTGCTTCAAACTGGGAACCTGCTTCTATACCAGGAAAAGGGGCTAAGGTCGAAATTCGAGCTCCATCAAATAATACATATAAATATCCTGTTCTAAGCGTTGCTTTGAATCTGAATGAAGGTGCTTCTGAAGGAACAATCGAAGTAGAGTCAGGAGCAACCTTTGATTTAGCAGGTCAGGATCTTACAGTTGATACAATTACAAACAACGGTATTGTCCGTCTTAAAGGAAACCAGACTATAACTGGAAAAATGAAAAATGGTGAAGACGGAAAACAGGGTACTGTTGAATACTATTATGAAAATACAGATGCTAAACTTACAGGCTTTGTTTGGGATGGAGACGACACACCAAATGGAAATGCTGGCAACGGAAAGCAATATGCAAAGCTTATCGTGAACAGGCCGGTTGAACTTGGAAATGATACAACTTTAATTACCTCGGCCGATGATATAACTTTAGGATATACAATAGATTCACAGGCAGGTTATAATTATAAGTTAAGTCTTAGCGTTCCAATGAATAAAGCGATAAGTGTTGCAGGGAAAGTTGGAAATATCCGTGCTCCAGAAGTACAAATAATTCAAGCAGGAACTGCAAGTTTTGATGATACCGTGAACGCAACAACAGTTACAATTACCAAAGCAGGAACTGCAAGTTTTGCGGAAACCGTAGAAGCTGAAACATTTACAATAAATGAAGCGGGAACAACAACCTTTGCAAAAACTGTAGAAGCTACAACATTCTCAATCACAACTGCGACAAGCACAACCTTTACCGATGCCGTAACAATAGAAACCTTTACCGATGCTCAAACCGCTGGTGCCATAACCTTTAAGAACAGCGGAAAAATTTCAACAGCAACAACCTTTGCTACACAAGGGCTTGTAACAATAGGCGATGCGGCAGGTGACATAATGATTTTTGGAAATGTTGTTTCGCCGTACGAAAACTTGAACAATGCCAAAAACTTTACTCATACTGCAGGTCCTACAGCCATAACAGGAAGCCTTTATGCCAACGCTATAGAACTTGGAAGCGATACTGCTGGTGTAACTACTGCTGCAAACATCGCAACACATACCACACAAGCCTACAATGGCGCAGTAACCCTTGCCGCAGACACAACAATGACCTCTGGCAGCACCATAGCCTTTGATTCAACAATCGATTCAAAGGCCGACGAAAATCATTCACTTACAATAGAGGCAACCACAGGTACAACCTTCTCTGATAAAGTCGGAAGCGTAAGCAAGCTTTTATATCTTGATGTAAAAGGCCTTGCAACAATAACTTCTGCATGTTCCGAAATTCAGACAACACAAAAGCAGGAATACCAAGATCCTGTAATTCTGGAAACAGGTACAGCATTAACAGCAGGCACAACCATAGCCTTTGATTCAACAATCAATTCAAAGGCCGACGAAAATCATTCGCTTACAATAGATGCAACCTCTGGAACAACCTTCTCCGAAAAAATCGGAAATACAGATTCGCTTCAAACTTTGAATGTAACAGGTATTGCTGCTATAACTTCGGCTTGTACTGTAATCAACACAACTGAGGGACAAACCTATAATGATCCGGTCACAATTTCTGCAAGCTCGGAAGCAGTCTTAACAACGACAGATGAAAAAATAACTTTTGAAAAACCAGTTACTCTTCAACAAAGCCTTAAGCTTACTGCGAATGGAACAAACGGCGGAGTTTTATTTAATTCCGATTCGGCTGTAGACGGAGCAAAGAAATTAACAATTGCAGCAGGAACAAATCCAATAGACTTTAAGGGAAGTGTCGGTGCTACAACAAGAATTGATCATATAGAAATAATCAGCTCTGGCGATACAGGTACAACTTTTGAAACTCAAGTTTGTGTTAATAAGTTTACCGATCATGACGAAAGCGGAGACATAACTTTCAAAAACGGTGGAATTATTTTCAACGAGGACGGTACTGTATTCAATACTTCGGGAACCGTAACTCTTGGAAATTCAGATGACGATGAAATGACCTTTGGTTCAGCATCACCATATGAAAATCTTACTCATACCGCCGGCGACACAAATATCACTGGTATTTTGAATGCTGCAAATATCACTCTTGCGCAGACTGCCGGTGGTCCTATGACTATTGCAAACTCTGGCCTCTTCAAAACTATAGATGGAAAAGCCCTTACATATACAACAAGCTTTACTCAAAACGGTACGGGTAACTCTGTAATTGGCGGAAGCTTTACTGGAAACGGAAATGCATCCTTTGCAACTAATGTACAGATTTTTGGAAGCTCACAGGCTGATTTTGGTTCAAACGGAACTGCTATAAGCATAACTAAAAATCTCATCATCCTTCGCGCTGCAACTGATGACCTGAACATTAACAGCCGCGTAAATGTTACAGAAAACCTTGTTCTTTACAAAGGTCCTGTTGTTGCCGATGCAGACATAACTGTAGGAAAAGATATTCTTGTTCTTGGAAGTGCATATTCTCTTACCGATACCTCTACAGGTATTACAAACGAATATGCCTACACATGTGTTCGCCCAGAAACCTGGAGTCAGCCAAATTATGTAGAGACTCTTCTGCCAGACGGTAATGCGGTCCCTGCCACAGGTTCAGGAGCCATAGGCTTCACCGGTACACTTTCCGTTTCATCAGGTAAGATAATTTCTGCTGCTAAGAACTTCTACGCAAACGGAACAACTCTTTCTATAAACGGAACAACCGGTCAGTGGACACTTAAAGTTCCGGATCTTACAAATGCTGCCAACGGTTTTGCCGAAGCATATCATTCAGAAATTTCGGGCTGTAAGGTAATCTGCAACGACGGTACCAGCTCGGACGGAACAAAGGCTCGTCTTGTCTGTCTTGAATGCGACGACACTGCTACAACAGATACTCCAAATACAAACGTAGACTTTGATGATTTTGAAATCACAGCCGCATATACAGAACGCGATAATTCAATTCGTGTAGAGTTCAATCGCCCTGTACGTTATTACGATGAAACAGTCCAAACTTTAAAATTCCAGAATGCAGACGGTTCTCCAGTATTAAATTTCACAGGCCTTTACTCTGATCCAGACTGTCAGAACGAAATTGAATATGACACACAATTGTCATATTTTTATATAAAAGCTGCTCCTCAAAATGACTCACAATACGGAGCTTGGAACACAGATGCGACAGGCCGTTCTTCTGGTGCAGACGATGACCAGAGCACAGACCGCAGCGGAATCCATCACGAAAATATTCCGGCTCTTGATTTTGCACGCGCGCTCATCAATAGCGGTACAACACAATCATTTATCTTCACAGACCGCTGGGGTAAACGTTTGAACAACTACAGTTCACGAACTCCAACTGCAAAAGCCGCTTACGGAAGCATTGCCGATACAGACACAACTCAAGAGGTTGCCGACAAAACTGGTCCTGTTCTTTATTCTGTACGCACAGGTCAGGAGCTCCACGACGCCTATAATCCATCAACTGGTCAGGCTAGTGAACATTCATACGACTCTCACAACTTTATAGAATTTGTATATTCCGAAAAAGTTGACTTTGACGCTTCAAGCGATGACAGCACATTAAACGATTCTCCATCAACTGCCGAAAACGTTCAGGTAAATGATGCTCTTGGTGCAGTAAAAGGCGACATAACAAAAGCAGACAATCTGCAGCTGGCAGGTCTTGGAATTCTCCAGAACGGACTTCTTTACACAGGTAAGAACGGTTCAGCAGATAAATATGTAAGTGCCCTCTACCGCAAAGGAACAAATGCTGAATACGCAATCCGTCTTTCAATTGCGGGCTACACAGATCCAGACCTTACTCTTACAGACGACAGCGGCTACACATATAAAAAATGGATTGGCTACATTGAGCAGGCAACTCTCCCAAGCGGAACTGTTAAACATCTTGTAGATTCAAACAAAAAGAATGAACGCGTAAAAGATAAAGAAGGAAACGTTCAGATTAAATATGCAGACAACTCAAGCGGCGAACCTGTATTCGACACAATTCCAACAATCAACAGCACTGATGATGGTACATTCGGCGCATGGGATTTGTCGGAACCTGTATTTGCACTTTATCGCCAGAATGCTGCTAAGACTCACTGGGAACAGTCTGAATTTGATAAAAACTATTATGCCGAAGCAATAGGAAATAACTCGGGTGTTGGTTCAACCTTGGATAGAATTGAATTCCACCTGTACGATAATACTCCTGATTTTGAAACAACAGAAGCTCAGCCAGAATGGTTTACCGAAGTAGGTTGGTGTAATCCAAATTCTATTGGAGAAAAGCCACAGGATCTTTATAAATCATATTCATACGCTGCTGATATTTTTGGTGGTGCACGTCCGTTCGACAGTAATGCATCACGAAGAACTTCTGGTGGTATCCGCTACAGTACAATTTACTCTAGTGTAAATGCCTTTAAGTATGCTGTTGGTTCGGGCCTCCAGGAAAGATTAATTACAACTTCATTTGATAATTCAAAAATTGGTATTCCTGGTGCTTCTTCGCTTATCTTTACAGGAACCTCTTCTCCTCGCCGATCAGCAGGTGACAGTGAAGGCTTGTACTTTGCGCTTCCACTTGCAAATACTTCGCTTGATATTAAAACGTCGTTCACCGTTAAATATGATGACTCTGTAGGCTTTATTACAGACCTTGCAGGTAACCGCTTGCGCACAAAGATTTTCTCTACAATTGACCGAACACCTCCAAGCATCGATATGACTGTTTGTCCTGTTGGCGGCGACGAAATGGAAATCATTTTTGTAAAAGAGCTTTGTACAGACAGCAATGATCTTGAATATAACGACAACACAACTGGTGAAAAGGTTGCTATTACAGAACAGTTCGATACTCTCATTACAAACTGTTTTGACTTTATTACAATCGATTCTTCTGGAACTCATCACGTTGCTACAGACCTTTCTGTAGATCACACAGTTCCTGCAAAAATCACAATAAAAGAAAATCAAAACGGCTCTGCATTTACAATTATCCATCTTAAGCTTTCGCGCACGGTCACACTTGATGATATTAAGAATAAATTTATCCGCGTAATTTATGTACAGCAGTACGGCGAATATTCCGTAGACTTGTTTACAGGACATCCTGGTTCCCGCGTAACTTTCATTCAGGACGAAAACGGAAACAACATTCAGATGTACACCGCTCACGCGCTTTCTGATTTTGCAGTTGGCATTATTAATCCTCTTTATGCTTACGACTCTGCAATGACAGAAGAAGACGGCACTATAATTTCTGACAGTCTCTTCCGCGCAAACATTACTGATGATGTTGATGAAAAGGGTTGGTCTGTCCATGACTGGAACCGCGATCAGCAGAACTACGGAACTCTTCCTGCAAAACGTCCGCTTGCAATTGTTGCCGACACATTTGATGGAAGTGAAGAAAACGAAGACGCTCCAGACAGCTTCAGAGTATATCTTTCTAATAATCCTGATTCTGGCTCAGTTTCTACTCAGTACAACAAGGACCTTGAGCCTCTTACAGAATGGCGAATCTGGTTCCCAAATCAGACTGACGGCGTATTTACATCACTTGCAGAAAAGAATAATAAAACTTACTCTCAGGTAGACGGCACATTACTTACAGAAGATAAAGCAAACAGAATGATTTTTGATGTTGGCCAGACAATCACAAGTCAGTGGTCAGCCGGAAATCAGATTAGCTTCCTGTTTGGTTTGACAAATAGCGATGGAAGTCCTGTAACAATCATGCATTCTCCAGAAATTGATATTAACAATGATAAACAGTATCTTTCAACTTCTGCAAAAATGCCTTTGTTTGCCCTTCGCCAGACAGACGCAAATGATCTTTTGTCTCTTGATTTGTGGTCATTCCGCTTAAAGGATGTTGTTCATCAGCGTGGTGGAGTTACAATTCTTAACAATGTTATCAATTCTTCACAGCGCGAAAAGGTTGTTGTAAAGGTAAATCAGCCGGAGCAGGGTAACCTTACAGTTCTTGTAATGACTCTTGATGGCAATATTGTTGATTATCTGCACCGGGGAGCTTCTGAATCGGGTGAACACTTCTATTCTTGGGATGGAACTAACCGCAAAGGTAAGTCTGTTGCAAGAGGAATGTACTTTATCCGTGTAATTGGCCCAGGACTCGATGAAACCCGCAAGGTCATGGTCGTAAAAGATTAAAATTAAAATCACTTGCGATATCCACCAAAAGGGAATATACTATACTCGTATGGGAATAGAAAACAGGCAGAATCCAAGATATCCGGAAATTGGAAGGATTATTGCTCCAGAATTGTGTGCTCTTCCAGGAATTCTCGACAATATCAGTTTAACAGGATGTAAAATTCATTTTCCTGTATCTGTTGTTGTTGACCTTGAGTCTGAATACATGATTAAGGTTTCTCTTAGTCGTTCCATTGAAGAAGCCCCGCTGCAGCTTATGTGTAAGCCTATGTGGGTAAAAGAAAATCAGGGAACAACCCAGATAGGGCTTCAGATTCTTTATTCTCCTGATGATGCACGACTTCGTGAATTCGTTAACTACCTGCAGGCAATGGGCGAAGACGACGACGAAATCCCAGATATTCTCTAAAATTGCAATCATATGACAAAAATCACCAAACTCAACGGCATAGCTTTTCTTGCATTCCCCGAACAAAAAGATTTTCTCGTTTCTGAATTAAAAGATAGATTTGATGTGAGTGTGGCTCCTGAGCTTGTCGAAGGACACTCAACAGGTGACCTTCTTTATTATCCCGATAAATCTGCTTTTTTAGATGCCTCAAACAACAAATACCCCTACTGGGCCCGCACCTGTATGCTCGACCCCTTCCTCCTAAAGTTTGATTCCATTGGTGAAGCCGCAGCTACCCTTAAAGAAATCCAGCGCAACTGGGCACCCTATCAGTTTACATGCTTCCGCCGTGCTCAGCTTATTCAGGAAAAGCTTCCATATATTAATTTAAAAGAACGCAAGTTCCCATTTAAAATTCCAGACAGTCCAATGGGCCTTTACACCCTGCTTGATGAACACACTCTTATTGCAAGTGCCACAACAACTTCTCCGCTGCCTGCGGGAACAATGCGTTTTATAGAAGATCACGAAAATCCACCAAGCCGCGCCTACCTTAAAATTCAAGAAAGCCTCACACTCTCTGATTTTTATTTGAATTCGGGCCTGCCGCAATCAGGACAAAAATGCTTTGAAGCAGGTGCATGCCCCGGCGGATGGACCTGGGTTTTGGCAGGCCTTGGCGCTCAAGTTTATGCCGTTGACCGCGCAGAACTTGCACCCCAGCTCATGGAAAATCCTCTTGTAAAATTCCGTGCACACGATGCCTTTACAATTCCGCCGGAAGAAGTAGGGCAGGTAGACTGGGTTTTCTCTGATGTAATCTGCTACCCAGAGCGCCTTTTAGAATGGATAAACACCTGGCTTGCCTCGGGCCTTACCCGCCATATGATCTGCACCATAAAAATGCAGGGCGCCATAGACTGGCCGCTTATTGATAAGTTTGCTCAGCTTCCAAATTCCCGCATAGTCCACCTTAATTATAACAAGCACGAACTCACAATAATTCTCTAATAATCCCCTGCAAAATACCGAAAATAAAGGTATATGCCTGCAAACAGCTATGAAAAGCCTGATTATTGGTCGCAAAAAGCTTTTTCTGAGGGGTATCCGGCTCGTTCGGTATACAAACTCAAGGAAATCGACGAAAAATTTGGCATGATTAAGAAAAACTATACAGTTCTCGACCTTGGTTCCGCTCCTGGCAGCTGGACAACATTTCTTTTACGTACAATGGAAGGCACCGGCAAGGTAGTTTCATGCGACTTAAATCCTCTGGCAAAATCTGTAAAGGGCAATAACCTTGTTTTTATTCAGGGCGACCTTAACGCTCCAGAAATCCGCGCGCAGATAAAGCAGAACGGACCTTACGACCTTGTAGTTTG
>JAEEGG010010317.1_pt1 | contig 20652 bp, 33 predicted proteins | sample 9134161 | NCBI WGS metagenome assembly JAEEGG01 (sample SAMN16246543, study PRJNA631951) | gut metagenome | biome: gut microbiome; feature: rumen; material: CR-attached | host: Bos | place: Iran: Karaj | collected 2018-10 | reverse complement strand
GCTTCAACGGGTGCTTGGGGTCGTTCGACTCGCTCTCGCGCTTCGTGGTCTTGCGCTCGCTCATGGCTTCAGCCGTACCGATGCACAGCCGCGTCTCTTTCGAGTTCTTTGGCCGCGCCACGTTCTTCGGCACGATGCCCAGCAGCGGGCAGTCGGCACAGCAGTCCGGCTTGGTAGGTGGCAGCAGCACTTTCTGGATATTCGACATAGTAAGAATGAAAATAAAAATCGTTTTAAGTGGGAAAATCAGTTATCAGTGGTTCGCGCCCTTCAAAGGTGTGGCGGTTGCCCGAACAGATTGTGCCTCGTAAGGTTTTACCGTAACATTTTCGGATGTGATGAATCAATTCATTTCGGGGCAAGGTGATTTCAGAATCCGAGAGGGGGTCGAAGAAAAACGATAGGCCCGGGGTTCATGTGGTCGGAGAATCTGTACCCGTTTCGTCTGTTTCGGGTGCATGTTCACCTGGATGTGTACCCGTGAAGCGTTGCATGAGGTTATCAGCCCATCGGTCTTGCCTTGCCTCGGCTCGCTGGCGTACTATCTTCGCCGTGTTACTGCCCAGCTCCTTGTGGATGCGGGAATGGCAGGAATTGCAAAGGCTCATAAGGTTGTTCCAGTCAAAGGCGAGTCGTCGCATCTCTTCTTTGGTTCGGGCTGTCTCGATAGGGATGATGTGATGCACACATTCGACTGACTTGACGTAACCACCAGGGATGCCGATGGCCTCGCCGTCCTTGATGCACTGCTCACAGAGTGGGTTGGCTCGCTTCTTCAATACGGTCAACTCCTTCCACTCTCGGCTGTTGTATATCTCCGCCTTGTCCTTGGCTACCTTGTCCGATACACCTCGCCAGTTTCGCTTCTTGCTCATATCACTTCATCAATCCAAAGTCTAACTAACTCGCGCATATCGTCGAAGGTGATGGGCAGCTGTCTGTGATAGCCCTCGCTGTCGGTCGTTGTGATCAGCCAGCAGTCCTTCGCCTTGCGGTCGCGCTTCAGGGTTATTCCCATATCCTTTCATTAGTAAAAGTGAATCCTTGATCATTAAGGGCAGACATGACATGTATGATGGTGGTTGGTGTACCAAGGTGATTGAGGCATGTGCAATCGGGGTCATTCCAATCTACATGCGATGTCATATACCTGTCGGCATACACCGTCCACTCCATCCTACCCTCCCAGACTGCCAGCACTCCGACGCGCTCACCTTTGCTGAAGAACATCGTCTTAATGTAGTCGCCTTCTGGCTGGGTGATCTTTTCGTCGGCTGCTTTCAGCCGATTTCTTTTGTTGATAAATCCTTGTGCTGAGAATGCCATAGTAGTTTCTTTTTACCACTCATATCCAAAGGGTCTGAACCCAAGTACCTCCAGCTCGCGCTCCAACTCGATGTTTGGCTTGTGCGGCTGGCGTGGCTCGGCATATTTGAATTTCTCGTCGTCAGGTACCATCGCCATCCTCCTTTCCTTCGTCGAAGTTTATCGTTGGCATGGTGTCTGGCGAGTAGGATTTCTTGCGCTTGGTGCGCTCACCATAGGCGAGTGCCTTGCCATTGTCAGCCCTTTGGTTGTCAGCGAATATCTGTGGAATCTCTTCGTCGAGTCGGGTGATGGTGTAGGCATCGACCATTTCCATCAGGCACTCGAACACGCTGGAGCATTCAAGGTCTTGCATGTGGCGACGGAGTTTCATGTAACTGTCGGACGCACACTTCTCGATGACATACTCCACGATCTGCTGGACGTTGTGGGTCTCGTTCCATTGGCCGTCGAACCAGGTGCGCTCTACCATTACCGGCTTGTAACCTTTCTTGCCCTTGACGTTGACGAAGTACACGGCAGCGTCTATCTTCCCCTCTGCGTTGGCATCCACGAGCGATGCGGCATCCTTGAAGCCAGGCACCATGCTGAACATCTGTATCATCTTCGCCATCGCAGCCGATAGGTTGTGCCGGTCGTCCATCATGCGAATGGTGACTTCGATCATCAGTTGTAGCCATTGGTATTCGTTCAAGCCCATGCTCTTCAGGATGCGGTTGAGTTGTTCCTTCACCTCCGTCGCCACCTTCGTCGAGACGTTCTCAAAGCGTTCGTTATTCATTCTGATTTCGTTTAAAATTATATCGTTGTCTCAGTATCTCCCGCCACATTCTGACGCGAGGGTCAGTCATTTCGACGGGATCAAGGAAAGGCTCGTCGGAGTGCCATATCTCGGTGATGATGTCGCCCACCTTGACGGGTTCTTGCTTAGGTTCTTCCTTGCGCGGCTTGTCGCCCGTTCGCATCATACGGATGGCAATGTCTGCCACGTCAGCCTTGTCGCCGTCGGCTGGAGTCCAACAGGTATCAAAGAAGTGCGTATAGACTCGGCATAGGTCATAACCCAGTTTGTCGGCAACCTCCTGCCATGCCTCGCGCCCGTCCTTGTCGGGCCACAGCCAGATGGTGCGCCCTTGGTCGATGAGCGGCTGAAGGCTGTCGAGTTGCAAGTGCTTCAGACCGCCGCAAGCCAGCCACAACTGGGTGTCGGGGTCGCCGTAATAGTTCGCCATGATGATGGCAGTCTTCTCGCTCTCCACGATATTCACCGCGGCCTTCGGATGACTGCTCAGCAGATGCGAACCGAAGAGTGGCTTGATGATCTCGTGATGCTCAGGGTCGAGCTTTTGGCGGCATCCATCCTGATTGTGTATCCAACCGGGGTGTGCCTGCTTGTCGCGGTGGCCGTCTTCGAGGTACTTCATCAGCTTGGCAGCTCGCGGTATGCCCTTGTGGTCTATCTGCCAGAACACCACGCGCCCGTCTCGCCAACCGCCCACGCAGTACATCCACAATGTCTGTTGCAACCGCGCCCGCTGCTCATCATCCCACGGCAGATGCCGGAGCAAATAGATGAAGAGCGTCTGGTCGCCGCCGATCTCCATTGTGCGCCGGACATACGACCGTGGTATCTCCAGCACGGGCAATGGTGCGGGCTTCGGTCTCGGTGGCGGTGGCGTATAATTCAGAGGTATGTCGTCTACTGGCTCGTTGTACTTCTTACCCAGCCATCGGATAGCGTCGGGGAATGATAGCCGCTCATGCGCCATAAGGAACTGAACGGGACCGCCTTTGGCATCGCAGACGAAACAGCGGTATGTGTTGCCGTGTCGCGCCTCGGGGATGCTCGACGGTCTCACGATGAAGTTGCCGTCTGTCCTATCGTCGTGGAATGGGCACAAGCCCGTGAGGTTCACGCCCGCCTTGCGGAGCGTCACGAAGTCGCCCACGACATCCTCAATCTTCGCGCGGTCAATGACTCGCTTTACTACTTCGTCTGGTATCTTTGGCATAGGTCGAATGTTAGGGTATATTTGGCCGCTTCACTTTACTATACTAAACCGCTGCGGTTTGCTATATTAAACCGCTTTGCTTTACTATACTAAACCGATGCGGTTTGCTATAGGAGTCGATTATCTGTAAAACCATAAACGCGTGTGTGCGTGTGCGTCACGCGCGGCGGTTCGGTGTGGTGGCGCGTCCCTGTGCCCCTGCCCCTCCCTATCGGGGCAGAGGGGCACGTGGGTCGTGATACCCGCCTGTCGGGTTGGGGAACGGTTTATATACCCCTTTAGGGGTATAAAAGGGATTTGGGGCATGGTTTTTGTGGTTTGGTTTTAAGACTCTTCAGGGTATGTCTTAATGCCATACTTGTTGAGTTCTGAAATGTCGTCAGCAATACTGTCGAGGATTTCGTTTGTGGTCTTGTCACTTCTCTTGTCAAATGCCTCTATCCATGAATCCTGTGCCTCTTTCAGAAGTCTTTCCGCATCCATCTGAATCTCTTCAGTCAGGAGCATGTGGGTTGTTACACTTGGATCGTCTTCAGACTTCTCCACTTGCACGTAGCTTGGATTGCTCGCCAAAGCAAGCATAGCTTTCAAATAAAATTCTTCTTGTGTCATGTTACTTTGTTTTTAAATTGTTAATATGGTGCCTCACCATTACTCGGTGCATCAAACGGCAAATCGTTCTCATAAGGTATCAGCAGGAAATAACCATTCTGCTTCACGCTGCTCTCAACCAATAGTCGCTTGTTGATAAGCATCTGAAGGTCGATGTCCTGCTTGGGCTTGTTGGTCTGTTTGCCATAGTCGCGAATAATGATTTCCTTGATGGTCTTGCGGTTTGCAGGCCACTCCACGCGGTCTTTCGCCTCACGGAACCATCGTTCTACTACCTCCATCGGGTCGCCTGTCACGCGCTCTACGGGTTGTGCGGGTTCCAGCTGTTCAGGCCGTCCCCATGCTTCGATGTGTAGCACTCTGAACTTCCAGTCGGGAAAGTCCTGCGAGCGTGCTTTCTTCTGCTTCACCTCAAACGTCACGTCACCCGTCTTCTCATCCTTGATTTTCTTGGTCTGAATCACGTCAGTCACCTTTCTTTCGAGGAATGAACCGAGGTGACCAACCAATTTCTCACCACCTGGATTCTGGTGCAACACACACCACAGACTGATGTCGTAATGAGAAGCCAGCTTCATACACTTGAAGATGAGCTCCTGACACTCGATGTTGTCGTTGAAGTCGGCCACCACATCCAGCAGTCCGTCGATGAATACCACCGTCGGCTTATACTCCCAGATGGCCTTCAGCGTCATGCGCCATCGAATAATGGCAGGATTGACGAACACGGGTCGCCCATGCTTGTCGAGCACAGGCTTGCGGTTCTGATCGAGTTGTTGTACCTCTTCCACGTCACGCAGCATAATGATCTTGAAGTCATCATACTGTCCGTTGATGTCGCGCCCTGCCATCGTCAGCACTCGGTTCTTCACGGCAATGGTGTTATCCTTTTCCATCTCCGTGTCTATGTAGAGTATTCGCGGCTCTACGTCGGTCAGTTCGTAGCGCAACTGCCCGAACTTGCCGCAAAGGATGGTGGCCATGAATTGTGCCAGCGTCATTGTCTTGCCGTTACCAGACTGTCCCGTGATGTTGTGGATGCCTCCGAGCGGTGCAAACGGTATGCCCTTCCACGACAGCGTGTATCGTGGCGGCTTGTAAGCCTCGCGGAAGTCCAACAGGTAGGGTTCGACGTTGTTGAAAAACCAGTCGTCACCCTGTAGGAAGTCTGGGGCTTGCGGTTGCGGGTCCATCGCTCCTGGCAGTGGTATCTTGTTTTCTTCGTTCATAATTCCTTCTTGTATCTCCCTTTATGAGTGTAACGCCCTTTGAAAGCGTATTGGTTATAATCTGGCGATCTTGTCAGACCTAACTTCTTGGCTCGGAGGCTCACGGTGTAGTCGGAGCAACCTATCACCTTGGCGATGTCACCGTTCGGAGTGTTTGGATACATCTTCCGAAGGATGGCATCTTTCTCATCGTTCCAGATGGTGTAGAACTTCTTAGTCTTCTCCATCGTCTTCGTCTTCTGGATCGGATGAAATTAGATGGTTCAAGTTCAGCTTCACGAGCGACTTCCGAGTCTTCAGAATCTTGTCGATGGCCTTGGTGATGTTCGTGATAGCCTTAAACTGTGATTTGAGCGATGAAATCTCATCAACGAGTGCCATGTGACGGTTGCGCTCATTCATCAGCCGCGTGGCGAGTGAATTGCAACGGCCTTTCAGCGTCTTCACTTCGGTCTTCATCCGGTCAATCTCGTCGAGGCATTTCTTGTTTTCGTTCCAGTTGCAGGCCGCGATAATGAAGTCTTGCATCGTCTCGGTGTCTAACTGATCCGTCATTTCGAGTCCGATGTGCAACATGAAACCCTCCAACAGCTTCTCTTTCGAATGATAGAAAAAACCTCCATCCTTCTTCATCCCGTCGAATTTAAGGCTGTAGCCGTTTGGATAGGTCGCCACGGATATTTTCGGCCAATTCTCCTTAGTGTCATAGCGTTTGCCCGTCGCTGTGACTCTGTTTTCTTTCTCTGCCATGATTGTTCCTTTTTGTCGTTTCAGCCCATATCAGAATGGTAAGTCATCACCACCCTCTCCCTGATTTTCGCCGTCTGTGGGCGCGTTGTTTTGCGGTTGTGGTGAATTAGTCGGCTGCTGAACGTTCGTGGCTTGTGCGGGCTTTTGTTGGCCTACACGCTCAACGTTGGTGACGCGAACCTCATTAAACCACTTCCCGTCTTCTGTCTTCGAAGCATCCAATCGTAGAGTCAACGTCACGTTGTCCTCATACTGCTGAAGGTTGTGTCGCTTGATGTTGTCTTCGCCAAAGATGCGAACCTTTAGACGGTTGGGATTCTGTGCCCCGCTCCAAGTGAAAAACTCAAAGAGATAGTCCTGCGACATCCAGTTATTACCCGTTCTTGCACTCACGCCCGACTGAGCGGGAAACACCTCAGCGATACGCCCTGTTAATTTTACGATCTGTTCCATAATTACTTGTTATTATTTTGTTCATTAACCTTTGCTATATCTTCCTTCATGATGTAGAACATATAATTGATGATCTCCACCAAGTTATAGTCCCTGATTCCGTCGTTCTTGAATATCTGTTCAATCTTGCCCACAAACTCACGATTTACTGGGTGCTGATCAGCCCACATCGAAGCAATATCTATCAGAATATGCTTGTTTGCCTCGCCATGACTCTTCCAGAAGTTGTAGTCTGTTGCGTCGGCATAGTTCAAATCGCACAATGCCCTGACGATATACACACCTATTGCTGCCGTCATATATAGAGATTTCTCATCGCATCCGAGATCAACTAACTGCTTGATTTCATATTCAAATGCTGTGGCAAAGTCGCCCGATTTTAAAACCCTCGCCATCTTTACGTCTTGTGGGTCGAAGTTGTGGCGGTCGGCTATCTTTCTAAGCGTCTCAGTTTCGCGCAGCTGCTTTCGGTTCAGTTCTGGGTCAGTCAGAAAGGTTCTCACCTCAATCAATGGTCCGTCCTTGCGGATAATGCCGCGCCCTATACTTGCAGGGAATCGACAATCTACTTTCAGCCGTCCGTTTAAATCTCTTTCACCGGTAGTCTGAAACATCACGCCTGGTATGATTTCCAAGAATCGTTGTACCATCCAGCGTGAGCGCATTTCGATACCCAACCGCGAACAGAAGCGTAGAAAGAAGTGATCTGTGAAAAGTATTGCATGAATTCCTTCTTGTCCCTCGTACTGAGGATGTCCATTCAAAAAAGCACCAACGCTTCCATAGGTCTCGTAATAACAGAAGGCTATCGGCATGGTTCGAGCATAGTGAATGTCCTTGTGATAGCGGCAGTGTTCAAACACCATCCATCGGTTACCTTTTGGACTGATGTAGTCGTACACATCCGTCCGGCAATCCTTCCGCTGAATCATGGCTTTGTCGATTAGCCCCTGTTGCATTTTGTCGTAGCCCTTATCGCCGTGGAACATCTTGCGGAGCCAGAACTGTGCCTTGGGCTCTTCCTCTGCGAGTTCCTGAAGGATTTGGGCTGTTGTTGATGTGACTGTAATCATATTATCTTTAATTTTTATTGTTTGACTTTTCCGATAGTTCAATCATCCTCCGCTCTTCGTCCATCATGGTGTCGAGCGTCACCTGCTTGAACTCAGGGAACTCTTTAAAAATCATCTGGGCCGCTTCATAGGCTCGCGTCATTTCCTTTTGAAACTTCTCGGCCAAAGCCTTGATCTGAGCGACACCGCCCATCTCATCTTTGTTGGCCTCGATCGCCACACCGATGTTGTCGATGTTCTTGGATAGTGTTATCTTCATTGCTTCTTATATCTGTATTTATAACCAGCTTTTGTATATCCTTTCACTTTTCCGCGACAATGGTCGCTCACACCATTAGAAGACATGTTATTCGCTTCTGCCGCTTCTGATACGCTTTTATAGGTGGCGACTACTCGTCCATTCCTTGACACCTTTTCGATGGGTCTCGTGAAATGGTTGCCATGATTGCCGCCTCGCTCATCGTCAAGTTTCAACCCCTGACGAGCCAGATAATCTTTCGCATCAGCACGAAGTTCTGTGGATTTCTCCACACCGCATAGTTCTGCATTATGTATAATGCGGTGCGATGATACCTCAAATTCCTTTGCCAGTTTGTTGGTCGGCGTGAAGGGGAATGCTGCCATGATAGTTGCGAAAGCATCAATATGCCTGTCGAGTGCGGTAGCTTTTTCTGATTCAATCTCACGTTTGGCAATGGCAAGTCTGCTCGTTAAATCTCTGTTGACGCGCTGAAGGGATTCCACCTTGTCGCGTAATACACCGATGGTATCCAGATTCTCGTTTCTCGTTCTGATGATTTCGTTTTCGAGTTTCTTGATTTTCGCTTGCTGATGCTTGTCAGTGTCGCTCGTCTTCGACTCTTTCGCCTTCTCCCGTAGCTGTCGCACTTCGATTTGACTGATGGATAGTTTGCTTTCGAGTTCTTCGATTCGTTGTCGCAGCCGTCTCAACTCTTCATCACTTGCAGGCTTCGGCGGGTCAACCACTACAACCTTCTCTCTCGATATGTTATAGCGATGGTTCACAATGCCGTTCACCTGTACTTCGCAGTCTTCCAGACTCAGTTTATCCACCACGCCTTGCACCCAAACCTGGCAGTGGCTGAGACTCATCTGTCCGACTGGTCCTTGGAATACATACTTATGGTCGGTCATGGCTCACCCGAAGATTCTGCCGATGGCCTCGCCGACACCAAGAATGATGATGAAGGCAACAGGGGCGATGATACCATAAACTACCCAGTCTTCTCTCGTGATTGCGTCCCGCTTCGGATCGCACTCGCCGTTGTTCAGATAATCTTTCATAATTGTTGCATTTTGATTTTTGTTGGTTGAATCTTTCGTTTGCGCTTTTGAAAAAGTGGGAGCGGCTGGCGTGACCCAGCTCTCGGCATCCGTTCGGATTTAGGATTTAATCTAAAGGATAACTGTTTACAATTTAATTCTGCCCGGTAGCGGTGCCTGCTGACATACAGCACTCCCGAATCAAAATGCGCAATGAAAAGAAATTCGCTGCCGTGGGCGGACTCGAACCACCGACCTCACCCTTTCCCAGTGTTATAAGCCTTTCGGCAGGGTGCGCTCTACCAACTGAGCTACACGGCATTTTATACACCGACCCGACTGCGCCACCCCATCGGTAAACATCCGCGCTGATGTCGGTGTAAAGAGATAAATAGTTCTTTTCATACCTTACCGCCGATTGCTCGGCGATAAAACCACCCTGACGTCGTTCAGTTCGGGTCATCGATTGTTAGTCTCGCCTCTCCTATCCCGCCTTGGGGTGGATATTTTGTAATGTACCAATAAGTCAAAGAACTATTTTCTCCTTTCATCGTTAGCGGGAAAGACGGGACTCGAACCCGTAACCTGACGTGCAAAACGTCGCTCTAACCAATGAGGGCCTACCCTCTTATAGCTACTTTCCCAAATAATGTCTATCCTGATTTCCTTCTTCCTTTGGTTTCTAAAAACCTGCGAACCATCGCGGCGGGCAGGGGATAAAAAAAACAATCTATTAACCTTTTGACATAAATACTCAACTATCGCCAGCCGCTGCTGAACTAATGAATTTGTAAAATCTGAAAACCTAACTATATGTGTTAACCTCTTTATGCAACTTTCTCATCATATCCAAGCCGCTTGATTCGCCCGTCGGCCACCATCGCCAAAATCTGATGTAGTGGATACATGAACTGCTTGCTGGTGTGTTCGTCGCCGTTCTTGTCTTTCCACACTACCGGCGTGCGTGGCAACAGATAGCCATTCTCACGCAGCCACCGCTCAGTCAGCAGTCCGACATGCTTGCACAGCTCATCCGCCGTCACATATCGCTCTTCATACACCTCATAGTGCTGCTTCGCCACCTTCGCAACCGCCGCGATGATCTTCGCCTCCATCAATTTCCAGTCCATATTAGTCGCGCTCTAACATTGGAATTATACCGCGCTTCTTCAATTCTTCGTAGAGGAATCGACGGCCAGCCTGCGTCCACTCAGTATGCATCACCACGTCCGGCATACCGTTTGAACGTGTAATATCGATGGTACGGCTTGAAACGTACCCGCAATCCTTATAGCGTGAATAGAGAATCCACTGCTCGTTGTTCTTATACTGGATGCCCATCTGAGCCAACTGCTGATTGAACGCCTTGGCACTCATGCCGTAGTCTTGGGCAATCTGTGAAACGGTCATCAATGAGCGTGACCGCATAATGATGTCGAGGTAGTTTCTGTCGTGCTTCAACTCTTGCACCTCAGAAGCCAGTTCGATATTTTCCTTTTCGAGTATCTTGTTCTCAATCTTCAGGGAATCGTTCTCGATAGCCAGCACCTTCTTCTCTCTGTACTCCTTCGCCCATGCCATTGCAGCCTCGGCTGGGTCTTCAAAATTTGGGAGTGAGATAATGTTAGCACGTTCTTTCTGCTGATACTCTTCCAACTTGTTCACAATCTTTTCACGAAGAATTGGATCATAACCTGATGCAAGGATTAGACAGCCCTTTGGTGTCAGCTCGTACATCGGACGAACCTCGCCTTTTTTGTCTTTGTATTCAACCAGACCAAAATTGGTCTCGTTGACACCTGAGTCTAAAAGATTGCGGATGTCACGAAGTACGTGCTTGTGCATCTTACCAGTCACTTCAGCAATCTGCAAGGATGTCATACCTTGCACCTTGTGAGTCTCTCCGAATTGAATCAAATCGTTTGCCATAGTTCCTATTGTTTAGTTATTACTTAATTCTCGTCACACTCACAGCGCAAGCATCGTAATCCTTGCGATGCGTCCATTCTCCCTTCTTTTCATTCTTCAACTGGTTCAGGGTAGTTGCGACAGATTGCAACTTTGTCTCTTCCATGAGAGTAAAGATGCGCGTCTGACCGATGTGCATCTCTAACAGTTCATTTCTTGTTACTTTTTCCTGTGCCATTACTTAAACTTTATTAATTTTCTAACACTTTTGTAAGATAATCGGGAAGAAAGCCGTATATTTGCAATCCCTTACCTTTGCAAAGTGGCTTGTCTGCTTTGTTTGAAAAGACGAACTTCGCCTGACGGCTATTCTTGTGCCCGATTGTATCTTTATTGATTTCGGGTGCAAATATATAAAGAATATTTTAGATTACAAGAAAAAGTATAAAATTATAGTTAGATTTTAAGAAAGTTTAATAAATAAAGTTTTATATTTATGTTAGATAGGCAGAAAAGATTGAATGAGGTATATGAACATCTTCATAATTACTTCAGCATTCATACTAAGGGCGATTTCGCTGATAGTATAAAGTACGCACGTGCGTACATTTCATCTGCCTTAAATGGAAATGAAAAGTATCTCACAGATAAACTTTTCACAAATATCTGTGATGCTTATCCTGGTGTATTCGATTTGAACTACTTACTAACTGGCGAAGGGTCACTCCTTACAATCGAAGAGGAAGTCCACAATGAAGATCACGAAAGGTTATACAATCATCAGCCAATCGACCAAAGTAGTTTGATCAATGCTGCCCTGGCTGCAAAAGATGAGACCATCGCAGCACTCCGCGACCAACTCACAGCAAAAGACACGGTGATTCAGGCGAAGGACGAACTTATCGCCAACCTTCGCCAACAAATCGCAACCCTTCAGCAGCAACTCCATGCCGCCAAGGATGAAGAATTATTTAAGGATTTCCCCTTCCCAAAAGGAATCGCCGACAAACAAGACACCGACCCCGCGCACGTATGACGTACCTTATAATTATAATGAGTTTAACCTTGATTTTGGCCAGTGTTTTACAAATGTTTTACATCGTACCAACTAATACCATCGTGTTAACCCCACTATATAAAGGCAAAGTCATTAATTCTGGCATAACCCCAAACGGATCACGATTCGAAAACGCGGAGTTATGCCGAAAATCGCGGCATCCGCCTTAAAATAAAGGGGTTTAGCCCTAAATTGATACGAGAGAAAAATAACAAAATAGTCCGTTTTGATCCGTTTTGATACGAAATGTTTTACACATGTTGTACAGCGGCAAAAATGGAGTGTAAAACAAACAAGATATGATAACAACTAAAATGATATTTGACAGAAGGAAAACCGCCTCACGCACTCGTGAAGGCTATGTCGAGGTTCGCGTTACTATCGACAGGATGACGAAATATATAAGTACCGGCGTGCGCGTATATAAGAATGAATGGGCAGCGGATCGCGTAGTCAACCGCAAAGACGCCCAGGCACTCAATGACAGGCTGGCCATTATTTTCGAGAAAGTTTACCAAGCAGCCACTGAAAGTGTAAAACAAGGTGTAAAACTTGATACCGAAAGTGTAAAACAAGCGGTGTGGCAGTTCGTGGATTCGCAAAGTGATGAGCCGACCTTTGTCAGCTGGTGTGAGAAACAAATTCCGCTGCTGGGTATTAGTGATGGCACGGCAAAGCATTACAAGCCTCTCATCACAAAATTGACGGAATATGGCAAAATAAACAAGTGGCAGGACTTGACCGTTGAGAACATTGCCAACTTCGATGCATGGTTGCATCAGCAGACGAAACCGCTCAGCGATGCGAGACGAAAAGCTGGAGCCAAGCCTGAAAAACTGTCCGACTCTGGTATCTATAATTACCACAAATGCCTGAAGGCTCTTCTCCATCGTGCGCTGTCGTTTGGGAAGATTGATGCAAACCCCTACGACCGTCTGAAGGGAAAGTTCAAGCGTGGCGAGCGCGAGAACCCCGAATATCTGACCGAAGACGAGATGAAACGCTTCGAGGCGGTCATTCTGCCGCAAGGATCAGAACTTGATGTAGTGCATGATCTTTTCGTTTTCCAAATGTACACGGGCCTGCCCTACTCCGATATGCAGGCTTTCGACGCAAGCGACTATAAATACGATGGAGAGGCGTGGAAGCGTGTCGGTGAACGTATAAAGACGGGTGTGCCGTATGTCTCGCAGTTGCTCCCGCCTGCCGTTAAGGTGCTCGAAAAGTACGGCTGGGAAATCCCGCAGCTATCCAATGCCGACTACAACCGCCACCTGAAGGCTCTCGGACAGATGGCTGGTATCAAGACACGACTCCATTCCCATCTCGCTCGGCATACCTTCGCCACCTGGATGCTCAGCCATGACATCCCCATCGAGCACGTCAGTAAGATGCTCGGCCACACGAACATCACCCAGACGCAACGATACGCAAAGGTGCTGGCGCAGTCGGTCTACGATGATTTCTCGAAGGTCGCCGCAAAGATGGCACCGACAAAAGCAAAAAAGTCTAACTCTAAAAAATAATCATTATGTGGACATTTATTACTATTGCTGTTATCATCTTCATCGTCTATAAGATGGTGATGAAGAATGCGAATTCAGACCACGCAGTTGTTCAGAGTGAACTGGCCGAGAGGATGTTTTCACAAACAAGACCGACTACTCCGAAACAACAGACTGACGAAGAACTCATGGCGAATGCTCGACTACTCATGCAAAAGGCGGAGGCACTCACACAAGCCGAAATTGTTGGTGACAAGACGATTGCAGATGCTATCAACGCCAATACCTACAGCGGCCCTCTGCCGGAGAAACGAGCCGATGGTGGTTGGCTCTCCATCTTCAACAACCTCCGCATCCTGAGCATAGCCGGTATCAACCACCGAAAGAACATCGACCGCTATACAGGTCGCGTGGAGTGCGCCTTGGTGCCAGAACCGACCAACGAGTTCGACCAGAATGCCATTAAGATTGTGGCCGAAGACAGTCATCACCTTGGCTATATCGCCAGCGGACAGACCGATTTCGTGCGGTCGTTGACTGCCAACGAGTTCCCCTACCGCTGCACAGCATTTATCGAAGAACATGAAGATGAAGACGACGGCCACCATTTCTATGTCGGCCATGTCTACATAAAACGAAAGGACAAAGGGGAGTGATGTGTCTCCCCTACCCTTAAATATTTACTATAAAAACAAAATGACTATGAAAGAAACAGAATCACCACCGCCGGAGGTGAAAATCTTCCGAATTGAGAAAATGAGACAGGATGCCTGGATGAAGAAACATGCGGGCAATTTCGTTGGAAATATGGTCTTTGACCGCCGACAGCCTGACGTATCAAAGTCCATGCGGATTGTTCTGTCCAATGGTACTGTCGTCGGTTATGCACCCGTTTCTATGCTCGGCGAACTGATCATCTTCGTCAAGCATCAGGATGTCTCAGCCTGCAAAGGCCACATCAATGCTGAATATGACAGTACTAAAAAGCAATATTATTTCTGGGGTGAGTGTATAGTGCCCAAGCCCTAAGTGTTAAACCCATTAAAACAAAACAACTATGAAAAAAATGATGATTGCCCTGGCAGTGGCCGCAATACTGCCAAGTTGCACCAAGAATGATGAGCCAGAAACCATGCCGACACTCGAGATCAGTCTGCCCTCCGACTCCATCGCTACCCATGCCACTGTGACTTTCGCCTTCGGTGGCGATGTCGAAATCCGTCCAATGACTCGTGCATCGCTCACGGAACTCAATCTGACCGACGTGTGGGTGTTTGATTATGTCGGTGGCCAACTGCAAGCCACCACCCATCAGACCGCCTCAGACGCTTCGTTTGGCTCGCCTTCGCTCACCGTCGACTATGGCGACCACACCTTCTACTTCGTGGCCTCTCGCGGCGATACACCCACCATCGACGGCACCACCATCAGCTGGGCGAAACCCTCTGACACCTTCTGGGCGACACTCTCGCTGACCGTCGCGCCCAGCTCCAGCATCACGCAGGCCGTCAGTCTGCACCGCGTCGCCGCCCGACTCCGAATCACTGTCACCGACGAGATACCCGCCACGCTCGCCTCTCTGTCTGTCACGCCCTCTCACTGGTACTATGGTATCGACTATCTGACGGGCGATGCCGCCGATGATCGACAGACCGCACGCACCGTCAATGTGCCTGCATCCTATGTCGGCACCACGGGCCAGCTCGTCGCAAGTTTCTTCACCATCAGCCCGTCTACACAATGGACGACCGATGTCACCCTGAAAGCGACGGGCACCGACAATTCGACGCTATCCTCCATCAGCATCAAGGATGTCCCCATGCAACGCAATCATGTCACCAGCTATGGCGGCAGCATCCTCAATGCAGGGCGCAGCGTCACACTCGCAAGCGACGACGAATGGGTAGAAGACAACGCCGTGACATGGTAAGATATACAAGCCGTGAGGTTTTTATTTGTTGTTTTTCCATAGTAAGACAGAGTTAACTAAAACGGGGAGGCAGCGGCCTCCCCTATTCCTTAGCAAACATTTCATTCCATGCGTTCATCTCTGCCACCAGTTCTGCACGTTCATCTTCCGTAATCGGTTCTGACGGTTCTTGCTCCCACGGGAATTTAATCCATTCCGTGACTCGTGGAAGCGGGTCTTTCGAGCCCATGCAGAAGCGGGCGTTGTAAGCCACGAGCCGGGCCTGCTCCCAGCCGTGATGGTGTCTGGCGTTATAGCCTCGGATGATGCTCTTCACCTCCCACCACTTCAGGTCATGCAGAAACTCACGACGTGGGAATCCTATCTCGCCCACGAAGAGTTGATATAGTTCGTGGGCGTTTGTTAGTTTTTTTGCTTCTCGTCGTCCTCTGTCTCTTCAGCGGGTGGCTCTGGGTTGTTTTTCTTCTCTATCTCAGGAATGGGGAAGAAGTCTGCGGACATGATGATTATCTCGTTCGATGCTGCCATGATGTCCTTCATGTCATTGAACGACCGCTGCCCCTTGATGTCATCAACTGTCAGTTTCGCGCTATCGTCTGCTGACTTAACGGCTGCATGAATAAGGTAGATGCGGTCTTTGAGCGACATGTGCTCAAAATCAACGGTGAAAAAACTGCGATTTGCATCGTTCTCAAAAACGATCATCGTATGGAGGTCGAATGTTACGGGGTACTGCTGTCCGCCGATAGTGATTTCTTTCTGTGTCATAGTTCCTGAATTTCTTAATTCTTAATTCTTAATTGCAAAAACCCGCCCGTCGTATGCTTATGATTATGGCACCAAAGCATAGTGGCGGACGGGCCATTATGGAAAGAGAGATTTATGCGCCGACGGTGTATGGGCCATAACCCGTCAGAGTGGCCTGATAGGTGGCATTACTTCGGTTTTGGGAGGAAATTTGCAACGAAGTCAGCAGGCAGGAACCTGAGCAGATAGTGCTTGATGCCGTGCGCTGGTTGGCACCGCTGACGTTTGCAATCTTCCACTTCACGGGCGTACCATCCTCGTAGATGCTCTCGATGGATGACAAGTCCTGACCAAGCACAGCTGATGTGATGGTGTCGCCACCACGCACCAAAGCGGAAGTCGAGATGTCGTAGTTCAGTCCCGTAGGCTCCTGAATCTGCCAGTTGCCTGTGGTGTCTTTCGTTGTAGCATCTTCGAGCGTCATGCTGACATGCAACGAGAGTGTCTTGGCTGCGGCAATCACTTTGGCAGGAGCGGTGGTATTGTCGCTGCTCAGGAACAGGCGCACAAACTGACCCTTTGTGAAAGCACTTGCGGCCACGGCCTCGTAGGTCGGCGTGGAAACCGTTTCCAGTGCGCCGCTGCCAGAGAATTGAAGCTGCTTTGTGCTATTCGTTCGGTCATCAAATTGAAAAACACAATCATTAAGAAATGCCTGGCCTTTTCGACAGTAGGCAGCACCCTCGCCCGTCTGGTTGTCGCTGGTGCTTGTCTCGTCCCAAAGCAATGTGAACGGTGTCAGATTCTTCATGGCGGTCAGCATCGCGCCCGTGTCTGCCACGTTCAGCGAATCGACCTGCACACTCCATGACTGGCTTGTCGTGGTGGGTAGTGCCGCCATGCCGACAATATCCTTGTGGCTGGCATCCTCGGTGTTGTTCGTCAGATTCACGGTACAGTTGGTGGCCATGCCTATACACTGCCATTTTGTGCCGACAAGCTGCATGATTCTAAAATTCTGTCCTTTTAATATCATAATGCGTAACTTTTAAGATTCAACAATATCGACGCGGAGCGTGAAGACTCCCGCGTCTGGGTTAAATCCGACGGCTCCTACTCCATACTTCACGTTGGCAGGAATTTCGTTAACCATTTCGGCTAATTCGTCCCGCGTCTTAGCGGTCAAAACGGTGGTGCCGTTCGTCAGCAGTTCGCCCACATAGGCTGACTGCTGCGGTTCTTCAGTTGGTGTCTTCTTCTTCATCGTCGATGTCTGCTTTAGTTATACATTGATAAATGAGTGGCTTGTAGTAGCATGGCTTCATCCAGTCCCAAGCCAACTCGCCTGATGTTAGGCTGACCAGTTCGGGAATTGCATTGCCGAGTGAAGCCATATAGACTTCCACAACTTTGCGTACACGACGCATGATCTGCCTGACCTCTTCCGGGCTATTGCCTGCAATGTCAACTGTCACGCGAACCTCGTCTTCGCCGCCTTCCCACACACAGTCCTTGGTGGTCACGTTGTTTGTGAAGCCGTCATCGGTGATGATGATATTCGGGACTTCCGTATTGTCGAGTTGGTCAGGTGGTATCTCGAAGCACGTCGAGGTGACGCGACCGCCAATGGTAGTCATCAGCGATTCGTCGGCCACGATTGCCTCGTAAATCAGTTCGTCAACATTCTTCATTGCTGCTTGGTTTTGGTATTCTTAAAAACCGGCTGGCAACAACCTGTTGCTGTTGCATCGGAGTGCCAGCCGGTACAGGAACTATGAACCTGCTACGCGAGAGAGTTTAGATTTCAGAAGAGCTGACTGGATCGGTCAACTTGATGAGGGCGAATGCCTGCGGAGTGCCGTCACCACCGTTCACCTTGCCTGAGAGCTCGGTCAGCGAGTAGTCGGTGCTCATGCCGATAGCAACAGTGCCACGGTCGAAGTTGGCCTGAGAGGTTCCGTCGATGTTGAAGCGAAGCTCGCCGTGCTGCTGCTCTGCCAGGTAACCGAAATGGCCGATGGCGATGTAGCGGTAGGTCTGATCCTTCACACCGATACCGTCGTTACCGATGGCGTAGTCCACGTAGGGGGACACCTTGTAGCGGTAGCCAACACACTTGCCATCCTCGATGACGGTGCGGTTCGAGTCGGTGGTGCCGGGGATGAGCTTCTTGAACTTCAGAGCCACCTCAGTGGTCTTGTCCATGATGATCTCAGGCTCACCCTCGAAGCCCTTGTCGTACATCTTGGCAATCTCCTTGGCGATGTTCTCGCCGATGTTCTCGTCAAGAGCGAGTTCAACGGGAGTGACCTTGCCGAATGGCGACTGCAACTTCTGGTAGGTGCCGTGAGCATAGACATGCAGAGCGCGGAACATGGCCCAGCCCTTCTTGAACTTGAAGGTGATGAAGGCGATGATGTCGAAAGCGGCATTGTCGATGGCGCGGAACGACACGGGAACGCTGGCAGCAACGCGGACGGGAGCGGCCTGGATGTTGGCGAAGTCGAGAGCCTGCTCTGCAACCTTCGTCACCTCACCCTCGACAGTGAACTTCACGTCGTTGATAGAGTAAGGAACAACCTGTGTGCCGGTCACGCCAGTGGCCATCTTCAGGTCATCGGGCAGTTCCAATCCAGGAACCTTGGTGTCGATCATCGGGAGAATCTCGATGGGAATCAGACCACCGGCTTCGAGGTTGGCAGTGGTGTTGCCGTTGGTGGTGTCCTTGAAGGCAAGGATAGTGGTGCTCTCGGCACGCTTTTCCATACCACAAGCCTTGATGCGCTCACGCAGCTGCTTGCCCAGGTCTTCGCGCTCCTCAATCTTCTTCAGCTCTGCACCGCTGGCCATAGCCTTGGCGCGTGCGCTGAGTCCGGCTGACTCGTCGCAAAGTGAACGATACTCGGCACTCTCCTGCTCGTTGAACAGGATGTTACCGTTGTTTGCTTCACGAGACTTCTCTTCCATCTCGTGCATACGATTCATGATAGCGAGTTGACGCTCCTGAATCTGGGTCTTTGTCATTTCTTTCATGATGCAAAAACTTTTAATTGGTTAATATTCGAGTGATGATAAAATTTCGTCGTTGAGTCGGCGGGCCTTGGCACGCATCCGCATGATCTGCTGCTCACGGGCACGCTGTGCCATCTCTTCGAGTTCGCGCTCTTCCTGCTCGGCCTTGGCCTTGGCTTCGGCTTCCTCGCGGGCTTTGCGCTCCTCTTCGGCTTTTGCCTCTTCCTCGGCCTTCTTCTTGGCTTCGTCGTCGCCACACTCGCGCTTCAACTGTGCCTCAATCGCCTTGTCGATAGCCTCCGATGCCTCACGCAGTCCGACGTTGGTCTGCTCGTAGGCCGGGTGGGTGACGATGGAGACATCATAGAGGCCGGTGATTTTCTTCACATGGCGCAGCCACACTTCCTTGCCGTCCTCGACGTCGTTGGTCTTCTCGTAGCTCACGCCGTTCTCCGAGTCCTCCCAGTCGTCCTCGAAAGCGAACGACATGCCGGTGATGTCGCCGCGCTTCATCAGCTCCAGCGCATCGTTGGCGTTGTTGGTCTTTGGCAGGTCGCAGCGGCAGTCGATGCCGTCGCCACGGAGTTCAAGAGAGAGGGTGTCCTTGTCGGAGTTGCGGAAACGTCCGAGCACGTCGGGCACCATGTTCGAGTGGTTAAGATTCAGGATCACGTCGGACTTCGCCAGAAGTTCACGGCTGATGCAGCCAGGCTCCAGAATCTCATACACCTTGCGTGTGGAGCTCCAGGGTGTGAGGTTGACCGAGCGCACGCCGAAGACTATCGGACGGCCCTCAATCTCGCGGCTCTCCTGCTGCCCCTCCTGTGGCTCGCGCAGTTGCAAGCCGCAGTCATTGGTTGGGATGAATCTTGTCTGTTTCATATTCTCGTTTTACATTTGAAAATGTTATCTACTTATCGGGCGAAATGATGTTTGGGGTTTACTCGGGAGAATTATCGAAATACTTATTCATGGCGACTGTGTTACCCTTTGAGTATTCCGGGTTTTCGTCGTAAATTTCGTAGCCGTTGCGCTGATACCAGGGAATGAGGAATGTGCCCTTTCTTGCGCACAACACGACTTGTTTCAAGCCTAACTCCTTCGCCTTTTCCTCTGCGAACATAAGCATGGCGTTACCACGTCCATGCTGCCGTACTGATTCGTGTACCAATAGCGACTGGATAGTTCCAAAGTAGTTGCGCTCTTCGTCATCTTCGATTGCAAGCTCAACCATGCTCTTGCCGTCGTCAGTGATGAGTGTGTAACTTTTCCCCCACCACCACAGGTTTTCGTGAGTGATCATCTTCATGTCGTTCGTTTATTATCTCGCAGGGTTTACTGCGCGATGCACACGGCTTTCGCGCTTCTTTCTCTGTTGCTGAATCTCGCGCTCCAGTGCGTCGATTTCCTCTTTTGTCGGGTTGGGTGTCATAAGCTCCTATTTTGGTCGTTAAAAACTTGATTACTAATGAAGGTGGTGGCTTGATTACTAATGAAGGTGGGTGCTTGATTAGTAAGAAAGGTTTTAGTCCTCTTCCGAGCCGCCTTCTCCGCCACCCTCCACGACATAGTTGCCGGGCTTCAGCTGGGTGCTCGCGTCGCTCTTGGCGATGAGTGCTTTCAGCGTCATGAGGTTGGCACTGGCCATTGGCACGTCGCCATCCTCCACGGCTGGCATGTCGAAGTCGCGGCGAGCCTCGTTCACGGTGCAGAGTCCTGCCTGCATCTTCAGCTGTGCCACCTTTGCACGGCGT